>Ga0265295_1001266_pt1 | contig 45411 bp, 29 predicted proteins | sample Munlansysbiofilm_FD_192503 | JGI IMG/M metagenome (GOLD analysis project Ga0265295, IMG submission 192503) | Leachate microbial communities from a municipal landfill in Southern Ontario, Canada - Methane capture system biofilm | ecosystem: Engineered > Solid waste > Landfill > Unclassified ...
GTCTTCAGTGTCCTCAGTGTCCTCTGTGTATTCAGTGTCCTCGGTGGCTCAAAAAATTCAGCTTTAACCTTTTCTTGCTTTGGTTCTTATACAATATCCAGATTGATAAATCAGTAATAAATAGAAAATTTGTAAAAAAAGCTATATAGTCAGAAAATAACTGTGAAACGACAAAAAAGCCCGCGGGTTTTTAAATTTACAAGCTAAAATTTATCAGACAGTCACTTCTCTTTTACTATATATGTACTATCATAATATAAAATATATCATTCTGCACTTGTTGCGGAATTCATTTTCAAAAAGGAAGGGATTCCTTTTTTCTCAGGAATGACAGATGGTTTGTCATTTATAAAATTATATATAAGAAGCCCCGAATTTCTCCGGGGCTTCATTATTTTTCCTTATTAACTCGTTAACCTGTTAACCTAATAACTCTTTTACCTACTTGGCTAACAGCATTTTACGGGTAATAGTTTTACCAGCATTATTTACGCGATAGAAATATATACCGCTGGCTACGGACTTTTGATTATCATCAGTGCCATTCCAGACAACTTTCTGATAACCGGCATTCATCGTTTCATTAACGAGGGTTCGGACTAATTGACCTTTCAGGTTATAGATTTTCACGCTGGTTTGACCGCTGGCAGGAATACTGAAACTGATAGTTGTTTCGGGATTGAAGGGATTAGGATAATTCCTGGCATCCAGAACCAAAGGAGGAAGAGTAAGATCTTCTCCTGCATTTCCACCCTGAATTATTGCCCGCACCATAATTTCACCAGTTGTAACTGGTTCCCAGGAACCGCTTGTATTTTGATAACTGAAGCCGTTTGAACTTGTATCCAAGCCAATTAGAGAAGCGCCAGATGTCTCAAATAAAGCGACATAGAATGCTTGGTTGTTCAAATGAACCGGTGTGGGCAAAGTAATAAAGTTCCAGCCGGCAACAACTGAAGCTGCAGGATATTGATACTGGGTAACAAGTTGAGCTCCAGGCATTCCATTCGGTCCATTAGCATCATAAACGCGAATAACAAGACCGGCAGAACCCAAGGTATGAACATACACTTTTACATATTTAAGGTCATATTCATCGTTGCATTCAAATTTAACTGCCATCTGTTTAGTAGCACCCACACTAAATCCTTGTTCTGCTGTTCCGTCATCGTGATTGATTTCATAATGCTCAGCGGGCAGAATGAAAACACTTACCGTGTTGGAAGCACCGGATTCAACAGTTCCATACATAGCAGTTACATAATAAGAATGAGGACCACCAGGGACTTCAGTATCGGTGTAAGTTAATAAATTACCATCAACAGTAGCCACATAACCGGCATCACGATATACCTTATAACCGGTAACATCACGTCCTCTCACGGGTTCGGTATAATGAACACCAAATTTACCTTCCGCAAAGGAATTGTTCATTGGCAATTCACCCAACACATATTCTTTCCCTGTGGCATCGGCTACATAAACCTGAATAGTCCAGTTATATGTAAGCGAAGCACTTTCAGCAGTAAGAGTATGCCAATTATTGTTCATATAAATCATATTGCCATAACCCTCAACTTGAGGTCCGTTATCACAACCTGCAGGATAGCCGCCTTGTGTATTGCAACGGTATCCAACCATAATTGTGGTCGCTGCGGGAATAGTATATGGTGTAGTCAGGATCACTTCATTCCATACATCTTCAGTAATAGTAGGAACTGCCTGATCATAAACTAATACACCTGCTGCACCTGTCCAAATGCGAACTGCATAAGAGCACAATGAAGTGGGCTCGGCAGGAACGAATTTAATCTTGGTAATATTCATTCCCACATAAGGATAGATACTATTCGTTTCCCCAATGGCATCCCATTTGGCAGCTACACTAAAATCGGCAACTCCATCGGTGCCAATAGAATTTCCGGTTGGTTCACCACAGTAATAAATCCAGCCCTCTTCTCCACCTCCGCCTCCACTACCAGGTTCATTCCAGGTAAGGGTAACTGAGTTTCCGGAAACAGCAGCTGTCAGATTTTCGGGAGCAGCAATAAATACATCATTATAGACCCTGAAGTCATCAATAAACATTCCTACTCCATCAGGAGTATCACCATCGGACTTAAAATACCAGCGGAAAATAGCTGTTTCACCGTGGTATTCGGTAATAAAGAAACTCAACCCAAATCCCTCGGTCATAGATTGCCAGGTATTTTGCAGGCCTGTATACACATAATTATTTCCTCCGGGTGTCCCGTAAGGATTGCTCATTGCATACCAGGTATTTCCACCATCTACAGAAATTTCCCAGCCAAAATAATCCACTTCCGGGAAGGCATTCGGATCATTGTAACTTCCCTTCACCATAAAGTCCACCCACATATCTCCACTATTAGGTAAAGTAATAGGAGGGCTGACTAAATAGTTCAGCATATTAGTATTATAACTGCCGGAAGCATTTTGACAAACCATACAATGAGTAGGTGAAGGAGCTGTAGCATCAGTTGCTATATGCCAAAGGTCTTCTCCAACAGGAACCAGAGAAGAATAGGTCATTTGACCATCATCTACTCCGTTATTGCTGTATCCACCAAAACTGATATCATCAACCATCATTCCATACATTGCAGGTGCATCGCTTGTGCAGTAAGCTGGATCGGAAGCAAAAGCAAAACGGATTTTCACACTTTGTCCCACATAAGCACTAAGGTCAAAAGTGCAATTAGTCCATTCCCGAACTCCACCCCAACCGGGAATTCCCTGTCCTTCGCCATGTTCAAAACCGAAGGAATAAGCGGAAGTAAAATCATAAGCCGGATTTCCGGATATTGGAGTCCAAGTAGCTCCGCCATTAGTGGAAATCCTTACATTACAGGCATCCCAACCATTCCAGGGTGCAGTAGCTCCCGCAGGGTTTTCTACATTATGACGCATTTTGAAAGTTAATGTGGCATTAGCAGAAGTTAAAGTTCTTGCCGGAGTATCCAAAACAAGGTATTGATGATTATAATAACCACCAATATTACTTCCTTGAGCCAGAGCGGGGTCTCCCATCCACCAGACATTTCCCTGGGTTCCGCCAAAATTGTAAATATGCCAATTATTAGGTGAAACCGTAGCATCGTAATGAGTCCAGCCAGGAGCCCCGGATTCAAAATCCTCACCGTAAGCAATAAACTCATAGCGATTGCCGTCGGCAAAGATTGCTGTTACGAGTGTAAGGGCTAAGATAATCAGCCAATACTTTTTCATTGATCCTCCTTATAGATCAAGTAATGTTTTTTTCTTTTTATTGTTGCACCGGAAGGTTGATATCCTCGTCAACCAAAAAGGATATCGTTCTTCCGCAATTAAGCACTCTATATATATAGGGGAGCACAAAAAGTCATTCTGGTGACAAAAACTCAATCCCCATAATTATAAACTATTTCAAACCCACAATTCTGTCAATCACTTTTTCTGTGCAAGCTCAATTTCAGGTATACTGTAACCTGTATAAGTCATAATATAAGCCCTGTTTATCAAGAAGTTCAAAATGCGAACCTTCTTCTACAATTTCGCCTTTATGCAACACTAAGATGCGGTCTACATTTTGAATGGTAGAAAGACGATGAGCAATTATTATAGAAGTTCTGCCCTTAATAACCTTATTTAAAGCATCTTGAATAAGAAGTTCCGTTTCAGTATCAATATTGGAAGTTGCCTCATCCAGAATAAAAATGGAAGGATTGTAAGCCAGCACTCTGGCAAAGGCAATAAGCTGTCTTTGTCCTGTAGAAAGAGTTGCTCCTCTTTCCATAACCGGTTCGTAATAACCCCGAGGTAATTGACTGATAAATTTATCGGCATTAACATATTTCGCCACTCTGATAATTTCCTCATCGGTAAGGTCATTATTGTTGAGAGCTATATTATCTTTTATATTTCCGGAAAAGAGGAAAACATCCTGTTGCACAATTCCTACATTTCTGCGCAAGTCAGCTAACGAATAGTTATGTATATCTTTACCATCAATTAAAATTCTACCTTTCTGGAAAGGATACATTCCCAAAATCAGGTTTACAATAGATGTTTTGCCGCTGCCTGTATGCCCAACGAGGGCAATTTTTTCTCCCGGAGCAACCTTAAAAGAGATATCTTTAAGAACCCATTCTTCGTCATTATAGGCAAGCCAAACATTTTGGAATTCAATTTCGCCTTTCATTTTTATGTTTTTATGCTTTTCCACTCTATAATCATCAGGGGTAAGCGATATTAAATTGAATATTCTTTCTGCACTTGCTAAAGCGCTCTGTAAGAAATTAAATTTATCCGAAAAATCGTTTATGGGCTCAAAAAGTTTACTTATATATTGAGTGAAAGCCATCAATAAACCGATGGTGATTACATTTTGCAGTATTTTTCCACCCCCATACCAAATGATTAAGGCAACAGCAATCTGAGAAGAAACATGAATGATAGGACGGAAAAAAGCAAATAAGCGTATCTGCTTAATGGAAGCAAGATAATATTTTTGATTGATGGTGGCAAATTCCTGACGCTTATGAAAGTATTGATTAAAAAGACGGATAATTTTCTGCCCTTCAATATGTTCTGCCAAAGTAGCATTTAGAACTGCAAGATGTTTTCGCACTTCCCGATAGACAACTCTGGTTTTTTTCCGGAAAATAACAATTACCCAAATTACTAAAGGTAAGATGCTAAAACTCACTAAAGCCAAACGCCAGTTCAAAGCTAACATTAATATCACAATTGTAATAATTAAAATAACATCCTGAATTAGAGTTATAACTCCTGAAGCTAACATTTCATCAATGGCAGCAATATCGTTTGTAACCCGGGTAACTAAACGCCCTACAGGATTTGTGTCAAAGAATTTGGTTGGCATTTTTTGCAGATGGGCAAAAACATCGTGTCGTAAATCAGCCATTGCATTTTGCGAAAAATAGGCAGTAATAACAGTTTGAAAATAACTGGCAATAAAGCGCAAAGTAATAATAGCCAAAAAGATAAGAGCCAAAATCAACAACTTTTGAACTGTCTCATTCCGCACTTTCAAACGCTCTTCCTTGGGTAATTTGTTTAGTTCTTTTTTGGGAACTGCAATCGTTTTTGAGCCGATTCTATACCATCCGGAAAGATTTGGCGTATCAGGATGTAAATTTTCCGGCAGATACTTCTTTAAGATGTTAATATTCTCATCCTTATCGCTTAGCAGAAATACCGTTTCTGCTTTTAGGATTCCTTTTTCTTGTAAGTACTCCAGATCAGTACGATTTATTTTTTTACGGTCTTTAGCATTGATAATTATAAAGTGATTTTCACCATATTTATATTCTTTGAATCCCAGTTTTTGATAGCGTTTGATAAAATTTTGATAATCATTTTCCCCAGCAAAAACGGCAATGGACTTATCGGAAACGATATGATCATCAATAGCCGATCTTTGAATTAAAGGAATAATAACTTCGGCACCAGAAATCATCATTAAAAATAGGAAAGAAAGAATAACCCACTTGAGATAGGGTTTCAAGTAACGAAGCATATTACCGAAAAGCCGTTTATTGTAAATTTTGGTTTTCAGTTCATCTTCAGCATAGGTTCCTCGTCCCATAGAACCGCCACCGCCACCACCACCATGCATTATTCTTCTTCTCCTTCCAAGCGTGCTCTAATTCTTTGTTTTTCGTAGAGGTCTTTATACAATCCACCTTTAGCCAGAAGGTTTTGATGAGTTCCCTGTTCTGCAATAATACCTTCATTAATCACGATTATCAAATCAGAATGTTGCAGAGAAGAAATGCGGTGGGCAATGATAAGAGTTGTTTTCCCTTTCCGAATTTCAATTAAGCGGTTCAGAATGCGCCGCTCGGTTTTTGTATCCACGGCTGAAAGAGCATCATCCAAAATCAATATATTAGGATTGGTAAGCAACGCTCTGGCAATAGCTACGCGTTGTTTTTGTCCTCCGGAAAGAGTAACACCTCTTTCTCCCACAACGGTTTCAAATTTCTGTTCAAATTCCATTATTTCATCATAAACCTGGGCAATACGAGCTGCCTCAAAAACCTCTTCATCGGAAGCATCAGGATTGCCCAAACGAATGTTATCGGCAATAGATTCTGAAAACAGGAAAATATCCTGAGGAACAAGAACAATATCTCTGCGCAAAACATTCAGCGGAATAGTATACAGCTCATAATCATCTACATAAATACTATTTCGCGGAGGATTGTAGATTCTTACCAAAAGTTCAATTAAAGTAGTTTTACCGCAACCTGTAGGACCAACGATTGCCAGTGTTTTTCCTACTTCAATACCTGCTGTGATGTCTTTAAAAATTAAAGGCAGATTATCGCTATAGCGGAAAGATAAATTCTGAAATAGGATTTTACCTTCCAGATGCGTTATGCGTTCATCCGCAAAGACATCATCAATTTCGGGCTTTATTTCAAATATTTCATTCAACCGTTTCAGGGAAGCAGTTCCTCTTTGATATATATCTACAATCCAACCAATAGCAATCATAGGCCAAACAAGCATTCCGAGATATTGGAAGAAAGCAATGAAGCCACCTACACTTATTTCTCCCCGAATAGCAGATTTACCTCCAAAGTAAATAGTAATAATCATACTTATGCTTACGATAAAACCCATAAAAGGATGAAACACACCTGCAATCTTGGCAAGAGCAATATTTTGATTTACAAAATCGTGAGAAACATCATCTATTTTTTTTAGCTCCGTTTTTTCCTGACAGAATGCTTTCACTATTCTGATACCGGAAATGGTTTCCTGAACTCTACCGCTTAAAGTAGCAAAACTTTTCTGCACAGCTTTAAAACGGGTATGCACTTTTTTGCCGAAATACATAACAGTTAATGATATAATAGGCATAGGAATAACTGCCAGCAAAGTCAGCTTGCCATTGATAGAGATCATAAAAGCAAAAGAAGCAACAGTCATTAAAACTATATCCATTGCCGATATTAAACCCATTCCAAAGAGCATCCGAACTGCATTCAGGTCGTTGGTAGCATAAGCCATCAAGTCACCTGTTTTGCTTTTATTGAAAAAATTCTGGGATAAGGTTAACAGATGATCGTAAAAATCCTGTCTTAAACTTTTTTCTATACTATGTGAATTGCCAATAATCAGAACTCGCCAAAAAAACCTTAAAACCATTACCGCTATGGCAAAGACAAAGATAATTAAGGCAATCCAAATCAAACCCCTTTGATCTATTGTCCTTTCCTGAATATGATCTATGGCATATTGCATTACTTTCGGAACCGCAAGCTGCACAAGATCCACAAGAATTAACATCACCAGTCCACCCAAAATTCGGGTGTAGCTTTTCTTCAAATAAGGAAGAACAGCATCAAAAGTTCGCATTTTACTTCCATCATAATTTTTAGTTTAGGATGCCTATAGACCTTGCTTTCCCCTTGCCCTTAAAGAGTAAAGTTCAATGTCAACCTTTACACTTGGGCTTTTTTGTCAAATCTTTTATCTGTGAGATAATGAGATAGAGAAGTGGTAAGTTAGCTCCTTTTTTGCGCCTTTATAAATCATAAGCACCATTCAGAATATAGAAAGGAATAATATTCTGAAGGTGCTAATGGCTTCTTACTTATAGGAAGAACGATGTCCTCGTCGTTTTACTTTCAATCTTACTATGTAGTTTATGTTCTGGATTCCTGCTTTTACAAGAATGACAAGCTGCAGGAAGTGTAATTTCCTGTGGTTGATAAGGAAATCAACCTTCAGGAATTTGTGGTGGTTAACGAGGAAATCAAGCTTCCGGTCGTGAACCTGCTTTCAGGTCTATAATAGCTTTTGTAGGACAAACAGTAGCACAGGTTCCACAATCGGTACATTTACTGTAATCAATTCTGGCGATATTATTCTCTACAGTTATTGCCTCAGCAGGGCATTTTTTTGCACACAAACCACAGCCAATGCAGGGTTTATCGGCTCCGCAATTTTGTTTGGGTAACGGGTTTTTATCTTTGGAACTGCAGGAAATAAACACATTCATACTTGCGGGAACCAGCATTATTAATTTTCGCGGGCAGGCAGTTACGCAAGCGCCGCAACCTGTGCATTTTTCTCTATCAATAACCCGCATACCTTCATTATCAATACTGATAGCGTCAAATTTACAGGCAGCTACGCAATCATTGAAACCCACGCAACCATAGGAGCAAAGATTGGGTCCATCGGCAATATTTACTGCAGAAAGGCAGCTTTCAATTCCCTGATAAGCATATTTCCATTTAGTATTATTTTTACCGCCACTGCTGCAATGAATTACGGCAATTTTTTTATCTTTAGCAGTTGCTTCTTTACCCATAATTTGAGCTATTTTTTCTACTACGGCAGGACCTCCGGGAGCGCATAAATTCAAGTCCTTTCCTTCGTTCACAATAGCTGTAGCATATCCTGAACATCCAGGTTGACCACAAGCGCCACAATTAGCTCCGGGCAAAACCTTTATAATTTTTTCTATGCGTTCGTCAACGGTAACGGGAAAGACCTTGGAAGCAAAGGCAAGAATTAGCCCAAAAATCAAACCCAGAGAACCCATAATAGCAACCGGCAACATAATGGCAGAAAAACCGGTTGCAGCCATTGGAACAACAATTAGATAAAGCATATTCCACCTTTCCTTTAAAACTTCATTCCCATAAAACCGTAAAAAGCCAAAGCCATTGTTCCGGCAAGAATTAAACCGCTGGACATTCCACGCATACTTTTTGGCATTTCAACCATTTCCAGTCGTTCTCTAATTCCCGCCATTGCCAAAAGGACAAAAGTGAAACCAACGCCTGAAAGAAAGCCGTTTAAGACAGCCCAAATGAAATTGTAACGCGTTCCATCCGCCAAAGGTGTAATATTCAGAATCGCCACACCTAAAACGGCACAGTTGGTTGTAATTAAGGGAAGATAAACACCCAGGGATTTATACAGGGCAGGGGAATTCTTCTTAATAAACATTTCTACAAACTGCACCAGAGAGGCAATCGTTAAAATAAAAGCCAGGGTTTGCAGATATTCCAATCCAAAAGGAACCAGGATGTATTGATAAATCAAATAGCAAAAAGCAGAAGCTAAGGTCATCACAAAAATAACAGCCATCCCCATTCCGAAAGCAGAATCCATTTTTTTGGAAACCCCCAGGTAAGGGCAAAGGCCTAAGAAACGGGAAAGAACAAAGTTCTGGATTAAAATGGCAGAAATTGCCATTGTGAAAAGTTGCCCAAGGAATCCCATTATTTTTTCTCCTTCAGCATATTCATCAATGCTATCAAAAGTCCTAAAGTAATAAAGGCACCAGGAGCAAGCAAAGTAATCAGCATCGGATCATAAGTTTTAGGCATAACTCTCATATTCAACCAGGTGCCATTACCTAAAATTTCCCGGATTGTAGCAACAACCGATAGAGCCAGAGTAAAACCCAGCCCCATTCCAATGCCATCAGCAATGGAATTGATCACATTATTCTTATTGGCATAAGCTTCGGCTCTACCCAGTATGATACAATTCACTACAATCAAAGGAATAAACAGACCCAAGGATTTATGCAAAGCTGGTAAATAAGCAGCCATACACATATCCACAATAGAAACGAAAGCTGCAATTACAATTACATAAACAGGAATACGGATTTTATCGGGGGTTATATTTTTAATCAGCGAAATAAAGATATTGGAACAAATCAACACAAAAGTTGCTGCCAATCCCATTCCGATAGCATTATTCACGGAAGTGGAAGTTGCCAATGTAGGGCACATCCCCAATACAATCACGAAAGTAGGATTTTCTTTTATTATGCCCTTGGTTAATTCTTTCATAAAGCTCATTTGTGCACCTCTTCTTCGGTTTGTGTTTCTATGGTAGAGGCAGATTTTTCCAGAACCAGTTTTTTTAACAATGTTATGGATTCTTTCAAGGAATTGGTTACTGCCCGGGTAGTGATAGTTGCTCCTGTTATGGCTTTAATACAATTAGGAGGAACGCCACCATCTTTATCTACAATTAATTGTTCAACCGATTTACCCTTGAATTGATCAGTAAATTTAGGTTGGGTAGAATTTGTTCCCAAACCGGGTGTCTCTGTTTGTTGAATTACTTTAATAGCTATAATGTTAAAATCCTTATCTATTGCAGCCATTGTTTTTACCGGACCGTTATAGCCATTTTTTTCTGCCGTAAAAACATAGCCTTTCACTTCTTTAGTTTTATTATCCTTAGCTATGTAATAGGTGAAGTCCCCTGTAATTTCCTCAAACTCGCTATCCGGAATCAATTGGCGGCGGGTTTCTTCCGCTTCTTTTTGTTGTATGGAATCAATTTGAGGTTTAGTAAGGGAATTCACATAAGCCAAAAGTGCAGTTGCCACTACACAAAAGGCAAGTAATATTAAGCCAAGCTGTAAATATATTTTCATTTTTTTACCCTCCCAAATGCTTTGGGCATAGTAAGTTTATCAATCAAAGGAGTTAACACATTCATAAACAAAATGCTATAGCTCACTCCTTCAGGATAACCACCCCATAAACGAATAACCATAGTTAAAATTCCACAACCGATGGCAAAAATTATCCTTCCGCTTTTTGTTAGCGGTGTTGTTGTATAATCCGTTGCCATAAAAAAAGCACCTAACATCAATCCACCGGAAAAAATATGGAAGAATGGCAGTAAGGGACTAAAACCTGAACCTTTCAGCGGAGCCAAAAAGAAAGAGAGCACAAATACAGTTCCAATATAGAAAAGGGGAATTCGCCATTCAATTATTTCCTTATAAAGCAGATAGGCAGCGCCTAAAAGTAAAGCAAATACGCTAACTTCACCAATGCAACCACCAATATTGCCCCAGAAAAGGTTTTTTAAGGCAGACAAATCGGTTAAGTTAGTAAAAATACGATTTGCCAAGTCAAAACCTTGACCAGCATTTGCACTGAGCGAAGATACAAAACTGCTGTCCCTTAAGGTTTGAGCTACTTTTAAGGGAGTAGCACCTGTTACCAGATCATAAGCTTTGGGAGATAAATTTTGCAGGTTTACAGCTATCACATTCGGATCGGTTATTCCGCTTAAGGTTCCACTTTTAGGTTTTGCCCACCCGGCTGTCATTATGGTGGGCCAGGAAGCCATTAAAAAAGCCCTTCCCAAAAGAGCAGGATTAACAGGATTATTGCCTAAACCGCCAAAAACCTGTTTGCCAATAGCAATGGCAAAGGCAGCTCCCAAAATAGGAACCCACCAGGGAGCTCCAGCATTGATATTATAGGCAAGCAGCATACCTGTTAAAAAAGCACTGCCATCGGAAACCGTAATCGGAACTTTGCGAAATTTTTGAATTATTGCCTCTGTTACCATCGCTGAAACAGCGCCTAACAGAGTTAATAACAACGAATTAAAACCCCAATAATAAATAGCGAAAATTAAAGCGGGAGTTAAAGCCAGCACCACATTCCACATCACATTTTTAGTTGTGGTTTTATCGTGAAAATGAGGAGCTGGGGAAACAATAAATCTATCTTTCATTTTCTTCACCTACTTTTTTGCTTCAGCATAACGAATTTTGCCGGTATCAATATATTGCACCAAACGAATTTGAGCAGGACAAACATAGGCACAGGCACCACATTTCATACAATCATTCAGCCCTGATCTAACAGCAAGTTTTTGATTATCGTATTTTACGGCAGAAACAATCATACAGGGAACCAAATTCAGCGGGCAAACATCTACACAGCGGGCACAACGCAAACAATTTCCTTCTTCATTTAAACGGGCATCTTCAGTATTCATTAAAACCAATCCGCCGCTTCCTTTTCCCACTGTTGCCTCTAAAGTGGGGAGTGCAAAACCCATCATTGGTCCGCCACAAATAACTTTTCCTACTTCTTCTTTTGTTCCTCCGCAAAAATCAACGAGTTCGGAAAAAGGAGTTCCAATCCTGGCTAAAAGATTTTGGGGCTTTGTAACGGGAGAACCGGTTACCGTTATTACTCTTTGAATTAACGGCTTTTGATAACGAATCGCTTCATAAATGGCAAAGGCAGTTCCTACATTTTGCACTACAATTCCAACTTCCAAAGGAAGACCACCTGCAGGAACTTTTCTTTTGGTAGCAGCATAGATAAGCTGTTTTTCGGCACCTTGAGGGTAACGCAATTTTAAGGGAACTACTTCCATAGCAGGTTCATTTTTAGTAAGTTCTTGCATTTTAGCAATGGCATCGGGTTTATTGGCTTCAATTCCGATCATTCCTTTTTTAGCACTTAAAATTTTCATTATTAGTTTTAAGCCGATTAAGATTTCTTCACCTTTTTCCAGCATCAAACGATGGTCGCTGGTTAAATATGGTTCGCATTCTACTCCGTTCAAAATAACCGTATCTATCGGTTTATCTGCAGGAGGAGAAAGCTTTACCAAAGTTGGAAAACCTGCACCACCCATTCCGCAAATACCGGCTTCACCAATTCTTTTTTTCATTTCTTCCAGTGGTAAATCCATAAAATTCGGTTCATCAACAAGTTCTATCCATTTGTCGGAACCATCTCCGGTAATTTGAATTGCCATAGAACTGGAACCTGTAGCATTAGGAAAACGGTTTATGGCTGTAACTTTTCCGGAAATTGAAGAATGTTGAACAAGCGACACATAACCTGTTGCTTCCGCAATTTTTTGACCTGTTAAAACCTCATCACCCACAGCTACAATTGGCTTTGAAGGTGAGCCAATATGCTGGGAAAGATGAATAATTACTTTTTGGGGTATTGGAGCTTCAGTTATAGGCACAGAGGCACTATACCTTTTTTCATCCGGAGGATGAACACCTCCGGGAAATGTTTTCAAGCGCATTAACACTCCCTTTGGCTTGAATTTTTCAAGTCCTGATAATCAATTTTTGGTCTCATTTTTATAGATACGCATTTATAGGCAAGTAAATTTTTTCTCAAGTGGGAACAAATGACGAAAGCAAAATGAAGAATGAAGAGGAAAAAAGCGGAGGCGAAGCACTTAGAATCGGACAGCGATATTTTCAAAGGAAAGGAAAATTAAATTTTTATTTGTTCCTTAATCAATTCCCAACCTCAACCCAACATTTAGGATGGGTTGAGGTTGGGTGGAGGATAGGTTGTTGGCAGGGAACAAGTAAAAAATATTTTCAGAAAGGAACAAATGCTCTGATAAAATCAAACAACAAAATTGAGGGTATTGGGAGAGGGAAAATTCCGCTTTTCTGCACTATAAAAAAGGCAAATAACTAATTTATAAAAAAGAAGTTGCCGAATCGGAATTCGGCAACCTCGGGTAATAATATTCCTTCTAAGTGGGTAAATTACATTCTTCAGGTTTAGCGCGGGTTTCCTCTTTTGTCTTTTTCACTTCTCTCAATCACCCGTTAACCTGTTTCTTTGCTAACCTACTTACCTCTTCATCCGTTCACCCGTTAACCTATTCACTCGTTAGCTTTTACAGCGTTTTTTCTTCTATGTAATTGGTTAATCTGGAAAGGCAATTGACATAAGAGCCAAGTTCATTATCATACCAGCCAAAGATTTTAGCATGAGTTACGGGCATTTCCAGAACTTTATCCGTAAGAATACCTTGTTCAGCCAGGGTTGATGAAGGAATAGTAATAAAACCTGTGCGGGTATGTGTTTCATGTGCTTCAATAACAACTGCAGCCATAGTTCCAATCATATCTGCGGAAACATTTTGTCGGTGGCTGATTAACAGCAGGTCTTTTTGGGAGTTCTCAGCAGCTTTTTGATACACTTCATTGATCAGTTTACGGTTTACTAACGGCTCTCCCAGCTCGTCCAGTTCGGTATGAAAAGTAACATTTAAGTTTATAAGAGATACAGTCGTGGTTGGAATTCGGACGCTATCAGCCATAAAACCGATATGTTTAATATTGGGCATAACTTGTTCCAGTGCTTTAGTAACGCCGGTTGTGGAAAGAATTATATTATTTAAAACGCTTCTTGATTTTCTTAAGTCGGAAGCATCAGTTTTCGGAACACTATCCAAAATGGATTGAGTGTTTGTAGCAGAATGAATAGTACTCATAGAAGCGGTTAATATTCGGGAAGTTTTTTGATTTTCCAAAAGCGGTTTCAACATATGTGCCAAGCCGGTTGTAGTGCAGGAAGCCGCTGAAATTATATTATGTTTTAGGGGATCATATTCCAGATGGTTAATGCCGTAAATCATTGTTTTGGCATCATCCGGAACCGTATTTCCGGATTTTATTTTAAAAGGTGCGCTGCAGATAACTTTTATGGCTCCCGCATCTAAATGTCCTCTTAAACAGGGTTTTCCAGAATCAGTGTGCATTGTAGGATCCAGAAAATTTCCTGTGCAATCAACCACAATTCTTACCCCTTCATTAAGCCAGTTAATATCTTTAGGGTCACGCGCGGTTCTTAAAATTTTTACCAGCATTCCTTCAATTTCCAAAAGGGGTTCTTCAGCATCCAGGATTTTAATTTCCGCTTTTTTTCCTACAACTCCATAGAGAAACTTATGGATAGAACCGTAAGTGCTATCCATTTCTATTACTTGAATAAGGTCATCCAGGGTTTTGCCTACAATTCTTCCACAGTTTACCACAATTCCGTCAAAGTACTTAAGGTGTAACTGGTTCCATAACAGTAGTTTTCCAATTCTACCCAGACCGTTAATTCCGAGTAGTTTTTTGTTCCCTAAGTTCACTTTCATTTTGCTTTCTCCTTCTATCTTTTATTATATTATAAACAATGCACACTAACGAGAGGATAATGCCCTAAATAAATAGCTCCACTGGTAGCATCCAGAGCTATTTTATCACCCGCTTTCAAATAGGTACTGCCTATTCTGCAATTGGAATCCGATTCCGAAACTACCAAATCCCGACAATTTACAACTCCGATTAAGCCCAAACGAGTAGCTGTAACCGCTGCATGTGAAGTTACTCCACCCCTTGAAGTTAACAATCCCTGGCATGCAAAAAGAAGTTCCATATCGTCAGGAACCGTATCAGGACGCACTAAAATAAGGGCTTCACCCTTACCGGCAAATTTTTCAATATCTTCTTTGCTGAACACAATAATTCCGTTCACAGCGCCTTTTCCGATGCCAATGCCGTAAGCAAGTTTTTTTTGCTCTCCTTTTGTTGTCCCGAAGACCTTATAGTCCGGAGCTTTTTGAATAACCTGATCGCGAGTTTGTAAAATATATAACTGATCGGGAGAAGAACCTTCAAAAGTAAATTCCATTTCCTGATGAGGATAATTTTTATCCTCAATAAGCTGTTTCACATAGCGCATCAAAGCATTGTAGATTGCGGGAAAGGTATTTTCCAGGGAACTGGAAACCGCTGTTTTGCTATGTAAACGCTGCATTTCGGAAATAGGTAAAGTATGCACTAAACCGGCTACAACATCTTCTCCCTGACTGCACAGCGTAAAATCGCCATTTAAACAAATTCCCCCTTCCTCATTAAAATCCGCATAAGTAAAAAGAACTCCGGTTCCGGATTCCAGAGATATATTTCCTAAAACCATTTTCTGAATAATAACTGCAGTTCCCCATTCATCGGCAATATGCAATTTTTGACGATATAATCGGGCTCTATCCGTATTCCAGCTATCCAGAACATTGGAAATTGCTTTATAAAGTTGCATAAAGGGTTGCTGTTCCAGTTCAATATTATGTTTAGCCAGCACTTTTTGATAATCCTGCACCATTTCCTGCATCTGCCTATCTGAAAATTGGGTTTTCAGCTCAACATTATACTTTTTCTTATAGTTTAGCATAACGGCATCAAATTCATCGCGGTCAATTCCAAAAGCCATACCCCAGCTTTGAATTAACCGTCTGTAACAATCCCAGGCAGTCCACCCATAATTAGGACGACGGGAAAGTTTATATGTAACTTCATCAGTTAAACCAATATTCAAAAAAGTGTTCATTGCTCCGGGCAAACTCATTGGAGCTCCTGAACGGACAGAAAGCAATAAAGGTCTTTCCGGATCGCCTAAAACAAGCCCTGTATTCTTTTCCAAAATGTTTAAATTCTGCAAAATTAAGTTATCCAATTCGTTAGATATATCAGGATGTGTATTAATAATATTCCGATGACGGAAAAGGTCTGTAGTAATCACAAAACCTGGAGGAACCGGAAATTCATATTGATACATCCGTTTCAGAAAATATGCTTTAGAACCCAAAAGCACTTGATTTTCTATGCGAGAATTCTTTTTATTTAAGTGAAAAAAGAGTTTATCGGGATCATAGCTCATTACTTTGGGAATCTCTTCCGGCTTAAAAAGATTTTTCATCTCGGATAAGGATTCCAAGATTCGGGTGATAAAATTATCCAAACCCTGCACCAGAAAGGATTTAGAAAGCAGATTACGATAAAATTCTTCGGCAAAAATTTCTATTTCCTTATTTCCCCTACCTTTTTTCCCTTTCTCCTTTTCTGCTATTCGCATTCCAATTTGCCTCAATTGCCCTTCGTAAAATCTATAATAGTATTCGTTTATAATTTCCACCACACTATCTTTCAGCAACTTGAAAATATCCAGATACTGGTCTATGGAAAGATTGCTAAGATATTGAGCTGATCTTAACATATTCAAAGCAGAACCGTAAGCATCACTTGTAACCAAAATCTGTTTCATTGCATAATCGTATAATTCCAATATCCGGATAATTCTTTTCAGGGTCTTGCCGGTAATATAGCTCAGGTTCAATTGTTGCACATTGCGTTCAAAAAGCCGTTTAACCACATTTTCTATTCTAAAAATCATTCCCATTGCTTCCAGTTTCGGTTCACGATACATTCCATACATAGAAGGAATGCCAGCAGCAATGTGTCTTTTGTAATATATATTTTCCCAGGCAGTAGTAGGTTGTGGGTCTAAAATAACGCTGTTCATTTTGCCGATATAGGAAAGCAATTGCCTAATTGAACTGTCATAATCCTTTCTCATAAAGCTATTGGCAAGGCGATTATGTTCGTGAGCATCAAACCAGCTGTAACGGGTTAGAAATTTTACAATATCATAAGGATCAAGATTATACTTGTCCTTCAGCAGAAAATGCGAGTAACATAGAAGTTTCAGTCGTTTTAAAGAAAAGTCCTCCGGCTCGTTTTCAAATAATTTACTAACCCTTTGCCAGGAAAGAGAAAGCAGCTCTTCAGGAGTTAAGTTATGCTTTTGTAAAAACTTATTAACCACTGCACTTTGCTTTTTTGTCATTTCATCCGGATGCATCACATAAATGAGAACATCTTCCGGAATCATATCCTGCAGTTCTCTATAATCCAAATTAGTCCAATACTGCAAAATTTTCTGAATTAAAAGGAGATGGGTGTTATTGCTTTCAGTATGTAACTGTTTGCGTAAAAAGTGCATTAAGAGGTCTTTTCTGTGTCCCAATTCATCCAGAGAGGTACTTATGTCCCTTATTTCACCTTCCGCTCCAATTTCATTGAAAAAGACGGGAAACATTTTCAGCAAGTGTTTGGTTTGCACTACCAGGGGCTTAAAATTGGAATTCAAAAAGGCGGAAACATCTTTCTGAAAGAGATCGGTATCGGAAATAAAAACCCCTTTTTGGCTTAAACTGATAATTAAATAGGCAAGCAGGTCTTTACACATAACGGGATCAATAGCAATAAGTTCCAGCAGCATTCTGAGATGTTTGATATGATTTTTATCCACTTCCATCTGCCAGTCCTTATCTATTTTAATCTTTCCGGGAGGGGTAAATTCCAGTTCCATAATTTTAGGGAGCAGATGTTGGCAGTGTTTCTTATTTTTATGAGAAAGCACTGTTTTGCCAATAGTTAAAATACAATCTAAAACAATGGAAAGATGTGTTTCCTTAAATTCGTATAAGGTCTCAAAAATGGAATCCAACATCAAAGGGACTTCATCTTCCTTCAAGTCCTTTTCCAAATCTGCTAATTGACGATTCAAATCCCAAAGCAGATGATTACGCAAGTCCTCCATTCCGGGTAAACCCAAAAGATAAAATATATATTGTATTCTCAAGGTTAAGGTGCTAAATTCACAAATCGCTTCTCTTTGGAGAACGGCTATATCGGAAAAAGAGGGAATATCTTTCAGGGATGCAAAATCCTGAATTTCTTCAAGTTGCTTAAGCCATTTTTGATAATATTTTTTGCCCAAGGTTGAGGAAAGTTGTTTTACATCCAAATTGCTTTCCGCTCCCATTTTTGCAAACCAGCCCTCTATATCTGTTGTTTTCTGCCAAAATTCCAAGCCCTCTTTTAACAGGTCTTTCAGCATCCTGAAACAAATATTGTTGTCTTTATATACCTGCACCAGATTGCTTAAACATTTTCTGCAGGCACCATTTAAAGGAATAAATAACTCCCTGCTGTTTTTTTGCCAGTTATCCAGTTCGTTTAGTAACTTGGCATAAACGCTTTCCGGAATGCCTTCCTTGTCACATAAAGCCGAAATGAAATCCAGATATTCAATAATAATTCTCTTTTCCTGCATGGGCTTAGTGCATTTTTTTGCCGCCAGTAAATACAAATCCCCTATAACGGTTAAGGTTTTTTCCTTATCCGGCAATTGAACATAGAACCATAAATCACCTAAAATACTTTGCCGAATTAGCGATGCTACTGCTTCCGGATTAGCATAAGGATGATACAGTTCTTCCAAAAAATTCCGGCAGCGTTGATTGATGCCAAAATTACCTTCCGTTAAGGAAAGTAACCATTTTGCCTCATCATCAAGCACAATTTCGGCTACTTTAGTAATTGCCAGATTTTCTGCTAATGCCTTAGATTTCAGGGGTTCCAAAATCCAATCCTCATTTTTTGTTATTTTCTAAAATACACTCTGCTTCTTGATAAATTTTGCTTGCTTTCTGTCAAGGAGTTTGTAGCTCATATTACCTAAAACAAGAATTTCCGCATTAAAATTCCCTTCTGTGACTTCGGTGTTTTCGTGTTCTCGGTGTAAAATCTCTTTTCTCCAAAAAAGTGATTGACTAAATAACACAGTAAATTTTTCTTGAAAAAAGTAAATTATTCCAGTGAGGTTATTATGAGATTAGCGATTGAAAAGAAAGACCTTCTTGCCCGCATTCAACATCTGGTATCCATTGTGCCTACAAAAAACACATCTCCGATATTGAACAACTACCTTATTGAGGTCTCGGAAGAAAACAATAAAGTCCGAATCAGTACTACCGATTTGGAACTTATGGTTGTTGTAGAGTTTCCTGCAGCCGTTTCTGAAGGTGGAACAGTTGCTGTTTCTGCTCATCATTTTAATGAAATTATTAATTATATGCCCGATGGAGTTATCAATCTTTGGCGTAATGACGACCTGCTGATGATTCAATGCGGCAAAGTTGATTTTAATCTGTTAATTGCTGATCACACTCTTTTTCCTGTTATTCCCGAGCCGAAACTGAATAATCCCATAACTATTGATGCAGAGTTATTTAGCAGAATGATTTCCAAAACCTATTTTGCCGTTTCCACAGATGTAAACCGTCCTGTTCTCAATGGTGTTTGCTGGAAGATTTATCCTGATCATCATATAATGGCAGCAACTGATGGACGCAAAGTAGCAGAAATAAAAATTCTGAATTCGTCCCTTTTATCTTCTTTGGAACCGAATGATAACCCGGAAATGAATATTTTTACAGAACAGAATCAATATTATGTGGAAAAAGTGATTCCAGTAAAGACCCTTCTGTTTCTGCAAAAAATATTCAATGATGAAGTGAAGGAATTGAAAGTAGGTTTGGAACATAACCGGATTCTGTTTTTGTATGGAGAATATTTTATTTCCTCTCAGGTTTTGGAACACAAATTTCCCGATTATCAAAAAGCATTTCCTGCCGAACTGCCCAATAAATTTGTTATTGATAGACAAGCCCTCATTACTGCTATAAAAAGAGTAGCTCTGGTGGCTCCAGATGACAATTTACGCATTCATTTTGATTTGGATAGTGATCGTTTTGAAGTGAATACCAGTAACAGAGATACCGGTGAAGCTAAAGAAAATATGGATGACTTTACTTTTGCTGGCTCTTCTACAGGAATTTCATTCAACTATAAATATATGCTTTCCATTCTGGAAGCTATAGATACGGAAAAAGTTGTCATCAAATTGGGAACTTCCAAAGACGCGATGATGATTTACAATGAAACACCCCTTCCCGATCAGGAAATAACCTTCCTGCTGATGCCTTTGCGTTCATAAAAATTTGAACCTGGCTAAAATTGAACTTGAGAATTTCCGCAGCTATCGCCAAAATGAGTTTGATTTCAACCCTCAGGGCTGTTTGATAATTGGTCCCAATGGCTGTGGAAAAACCAATCTCCTGGAGGCAATTGCCTATTGCAGTATAGGTAAATCCATTCGTTTTCACCACGATGAAGAACTGCTCAATTTTGAAGGGCAGTTTTTCCGTGTTCAGAGTTTATTTATCAGCGACCAGCAAACCCCGAAGAAGATCTCTTTAAGTTATGCAGATCAGCATAAACTTTTAAAGATTGACGAATTGCCTATCCGCCAATTAAGTTCTCTTTTTGAAGTGGTAAAAGTTATTTATTGTGCTCCAGAAGACCATTTATTGATAAGTGGTTCACCGCGTTTTCGCCGACAATATTTTGACCTGGCAATTTCTCAGCTTTATCCTCCTTACATCAATGTCCTAAGGCATTTTTTGCATATCGTTCAGCAGAGAAATGCAATGCTGAAAAGAAACTATTCCCGGGCAGAAATTACCAGCTGGAATTTATCTTTTGCTTCTTCTTTAGCGGAGGTCTGGAATTATCGGAATCGCTATTTAAAGCAGGTTAATACCGCTTTTCAGGAGACCTTCAAAGATATTTTTCCTGCTTCCACTGCCATTTCTCTGGCTTATATACCTTCTTTAAAATTGCCTTTGGAGAGTTCTCCGGAAGAAATTATAAAACACTTGGCAACTATTGAAGAAAGAGAAAAATTACTGCAACGCTCTTTAGTCGGAGCTCATTTGGATGATTACGAATTTAAGCTTAAGGGTCGTAAAATGCTTACTTATGCTTCGCAAGGGCAAAAACGCATTGCAGTTATTATTCTTAAGCTCATTCAAGCACGCCTAATTGAAACAGTTACCGGCATAAAACCTATTATGCTTTTTGACGATATTTTTGCCGAGTTGGATACTTTTCATTCTCAACAAATAAGAAATTGCATCAATAACCGTTATCAGGTTTTTATTACCAGTCCCAAAGAAGATCTCTGTAATATCTGGCAGGGCTATCAAATTCAGAAGTTGGAAGGAATGGACAAATGAAATTCAACCGTAATATTATCGGCTGGATGCTCTATGATTTTGCCAATTCTGCCTTTACAACTATAATTGTTACAGTCGTTTACAGCGTTTATTTTATCAATAATGTAGTAGGCGGTCCTGCCGGTTATGGAGAAATGCTTTGGGGAAGAGCAATCGGAATTTCTATGACCCTGGTTGCTATTTCAGCACCTATTTTTGGAGCTGTAGCAGATTATTCCCGTGCAAAAAAACGGATGCTTTTCATTAATTGCTATATAACCGTAATTTTTACGGCTCTGCTTTATTTTGTTAAGCCAGGTGATGTTTTTATAGGTATGTTGTTTTTCATTATTGCCAATTTCGGTTTCAATAGTGCTAATGTATTTTACGATGCTTTTTTGCCCGAAATTTGCCAGCCAGAAGATATCGGTAAGGTTTCAGGTTTTGGCTGGTCTTTAGGATATGTAGGTGGTTTGGTTTCCCTTCTTGTAGCTTTAGTTTTGGTAAAAATCAATGTGCGTTTGGTTTTTCCTGCTGTGGCATTGCACCTGTTTTTATTTTCCCTGTTCACTTTTTTCTGGTTGAAAGAATTTCGTCGTCCCTCTCAAAGAAGTAACTATTATCGGATTGCCTGGCAAAGAGTTACTTATTCACTAAAGAACATTGCCAAGTTGCCCCAACTGCTGAAATATATTATCAGCTATTTTATTTATAACGATGGCATCACTACAGTGATTGTTTTTGCTTCCATTTATGGAGCGGAAAGGTTTGGGATGACAACTCAGCAGATGATAACCTATTTCATTCTGGCACAATTTACTTCCATTTTGGGAGCAGCATTTTTCGGTTGGCTTACGGATAAATGGAATGTAAAAAATTCCTTGAGTATATCCCTTATAATTTGGATTGGCGTTGTTATCTGGGCATTTTTTTGTAGCAGTGCCAGTGAATATTATTTTGTTGGTCTGGTTGCCGGTTTGGCAATTGGCAGTAGTCAGGCAAATAGTAGAACTATGCTTTCTCTTTTAACTCCGAGGGATAGACAGGCAGAATTTTTCGGATTTTATACCTTGACAGGACGCTTATCTTCTATTATTGGTCCAATTTTATATGGATGGATAGCACATCAGACAGGGGATATTCGTTATTCCGTTTTATCCTTGATTTTTTTCTTTGTGATTGGCTGGATTTTATTGCAGAGTGTGCAGTTACAGGAAGGGATTGAACAAGCGAAAGTAAATGAAGAATGAAGTAGACAACATAAAAAAATAGAACGCAGATAACTGGATCGACTTGATTAGCAGGATTTTACATAATGGTAATTAAAAAACTAAAATCTGTGTTAATCAGCTAAAATCCGTTAAATCCGTGTGCTAATCTTTTATCTGTGTAATCTGTGAGAGAAAAAAAGGAGAGAAAGATGAAAAGAGGAAATATCATAGTCCTAATAATGGTCATAGTTCTGCTGTTTTTATGCGGTTCCTGCAGTAAAAATAAGCCGGTTCTTTATATCTTCAACTGGAGTGATTATATTGATCCCGACCTCATCAAGGAATTTGAACAGCAGAATAAATGCACTATCAAATATAGCACTTACGATTCCAACGAAAATATGCTCACCAAAATTATGAGTTCCCGCGAAGCATTTGATCTTGTTTTTCCCAGTGGTGATCATGTAACTATTATGTGTAATGCGGGTTTACTGGAACCGTTGGATTTAACCAAAATTCCAAATTACCGCAATCTGGATAACAATCTTTTGCTGAAAGCAACCAGTTTTGACCCTGGCAATAAATATTCCCTACCCTATTTTTGGGGCTTAACCGGAATTATTTATAATCAGCGTTATGTTCCTGAAAGCGTTGTTAAATCCCAAAGCTGGAATATCTTAGCCGATAATTTTTTCACCGGTAAAAACAAAGTTACGATGCTGGATGATGCACGCGAAGTTGTTGGTGCCGCATTAATCTACAATGGCTACGATCTTAATGATACAAGTGCTGAAGCATTAGCAGCTGCAGAAAAAACCCTTGCCGAATGGGATAAAAATATTACGCAGTTTGATTCCGACAGTTATAAAAACGAAGTTCCCGATGGAACCACCTGGCTGGCTCAAGCATATAACGGAGATGCTTTACAGGTTATGGAAAACAATCCCGATATTAAATTCTTTCTCCCCGTGGAAGGCACCAGCTTATGGATGGATAATATCGTTATGCTTAAATCCTCTAAAAATAAAGAACTTGCCTATAAATTCATTGATTTTCTCCTAAATGCGGAAATCGGTAAACGCAATACTGAATATTGCCGCTATGCCACTCCCAATAAGGCGGCAAACAATTTGTTACCTGATACAATTAAAAATAATGCACTTATCTATCCAAGCGAGGAATATCTCCAAAAATGCTATATGATTAATGCCCTTGGCGAAAATGTGAAGAAAATAGATAAGCTCTTTGAGGCAATTAAATTAAACTGATAAAGCGAGAAAAAAGAAAACACAATGCTTGATAACCTGGGAAATTTAACCCGCACTCATTATTGCGGAAATTTGAATACGGAGCACATTGGACAAGAAGTAACCGTTATGGGTTGGGTGAATAAGCGCCGCGACCTGGGCGGTTTAATTTTTATAGACCTGAGGGATATTAAAGGTATTCTGCAAGTTGTTATCCGTCCCGAAAAACCGGAGATTTTTGCCAAAGCGGAAAAAGTTCGTAATGAATATGTAATTGCTGTCCGCGGAAAAATTTGTGCGCGCACCGAACCCAACATTAATCCCAATCTTCCCACCGGCAAAATTGAACTGGAAGCGGAGGAATTTTATATTTTAAATGATGCACAACCCCTTCCTGTTCAATTTAGTGAAGTCGCTATGGCGGAAGAGGATTTGCGGCTTACTTATCGCTATTTGGATTTGCGTCGTCCCAAACTGCAAAATATAATTATCACCAGGCATCGCATAATGCAAATTATACGGGAATTTCTCAATAACGAGGGTTTTTATGAAATTGAAACTCCCATCCTGATGAAAAGCACTCCTGAAGGAGCAAGGGATTATCTTGTTCCCAGTAGAATGCAACCGGGAAAATTTTATGCCTTACCGCAATCCCCTCAAATGTTTAAACAGCTCTTAATGATTGCCGGCTTGGATAGATACTATCAAATCGCCAGATGCTTTCGGGATGAGGATTTAAGAGCAGATAGACAGCCCGAATTTACGCAATTGGATATAGAGCTGAGTTTCGTTTCTCAAGCGCAAATCTTTGATCTTATAGAACGCCTTTTTGCCAAACTTTTTCAGGAGGTCTTGGGATATAATTTAAGCGTTCCTTTTCCTGTTATTCCTTATGCGGAAGCAATGGAGAATTATGGCTGTGATAAACCCGATATTCGTTTTGAAATGAAGTTATTTGACATTTCTAACATAGTGAAAAATAGTGGTTTTAATGTCTTTTCTTCCGTTCTGAAAAACGGAGGAGTAGTTAAAGCAATCGCCATTCCTAAAGCAGCTGATTTCAGCAGAAAGCAACAGGATGAACTGGTAGAACTTGCTAAGCACTTGGGAGGTAAAGGAATTGCTTTTGCCAAAGTAACGGAAAACGGTTTGGAAGGTGGCATCAGTAAATTCCTTAGCCCTGAAGAAGCAGAGGCAATTATTCAAGCTACCCAAGCTCAAAAAAATGACCTTCTTGCCTTTGCCGCAGATAATTATGAAATGGTAAGCAAGGTTTTAGCAGGAATTCGTAATTTCTTGGCTCCCCAATTAAATCTCATTCCCGAAAACAGTTTTGCCTTTTGCTGGATAACGGATTTTCCCCTCTTTACTAAAAATCTGGAAACAGGTAAATGGGAACCAGCTCATCATATGTTTACCTTACCTAAAGAAGAACATATTCCCTATCTGGATATTCCCGAAAAAATCGGTGAAATTATTGGCCAACTTTATGACCTTGTCTGCAATGGAGTTGAACTTTCCAGCGGCAGTATCAGGTGTCATCGTTATGACATCCAAAAGAAAATATTTGATATTCTTGGTTTTAGTGAAGAGGAACTGCAGAAGCGTTTCGGGTTCTTTCTGGAAGCACTAAAATATGGAACTCCACCACACGGAGGAATAGCTCCTGGTTTGGATAGATTAGTTATGATTATGACGGGAGCTGAATCCATCCGAGATGTTATTGCTTTCCCTAAAACATTGAAGGCAACGGACTTAATGAGCCAGGCACCTTCGGAAGTAGATGAACAGCAATGGAAAGACCTGCATCTGCAACCCATAAAATAGCTGTTTTTTGCAGCGGATTAAGTCGGGGCTCAAATTTGTGCGCATTGCATAACTATTTTACACAGAATAAGTTACCCATTGAAGTCGCTTTGGTCATTTTTACCCGCAAAGATGCACCTGCAGTTCAATTGGCTGAAGAAAAAGGATTGAATTACAATATTATTTCTACCCGCAATATGCAACTTTTTGAACAACAGGCAATAAACCTTTGCCAACAACATAACATAGAATTGATTGCCTTAGCGGGTTTTTTAAAACAGCTCTCGGAGAATTTTATTGCGGATGTTCAAGTCCCCATTTTAAACATCCATCCTGCCTTATTGCCCCAATACGGAGGCAAAGGTATGTATGGAATGGCTGTGCATAAAGCGGTTTTTGCTTCCTGTGACAAATTTTCCGGCGTTACTATTCATCTTGTTAATTCCCAATATGATAAGGGAAAAATTGTAGCTCAGCAAAAAGTGGATATCAGTTCCTGTAAAAGTCCGGAAGAAATTGCCGAAAAAGTGCTGGAAATTGAACACAAACTTTATGCACCTGCCATCTGTCAATTCTTGTTAAAATCGTGATTCGCATCGCTATTGCTACCCTTGGTTGCAAAGCCAATCAAGCCGAGTCCTCCATAATTTTAGACCAGTTCAACAACTTTAAGTTAGTTCCCTGGCAGGAAGAAGCGGATATTTATATCATCAATACCTGCACTGTAACGAACCGAACCGACTATAAAAGCCGCTATTTAATCCGTCAGGCATTATCTCAAAAAGCGCAAAACCCCTTTGCTAAAATTGTCGTAACTGGCTGCTTTGCTCAACGCTATCCGGAAGAAATTGCCAAAATGGGCAATATTGACTTACTTATTGATAATCAGCAGAAACTTAATATTGCGGATATCCTTGCCGGTGGCAACTACGAATTTATGGATATTATGCAGGCAAAGGAATTTGTCTATAAGCCAACTGCCAAAATGTATAACCGCACACGCGCCTTTCAAATTATTCAAGACGGCTGCGATTTTAACTGTGCCTATTGTGCAGTTCCTTACGGAAGGGGCAAAAGCAGGTCAGCAACTTTGGAACAAGTTATTCAGCAAGCCAAGTTATTTGTGGAAAACGGTTATAAGGAAATTGTGCTATCAGGAATTAACTTAGGACTATACAAAGATGGAAATAACGATTTAACCGATGTTTTGCTCCACTTAAACGAATTGCAGGGCTTGGAATTGATTCGCCTTAGCTCCGTTGAACCGCAACTGTTTAATGATAAACTAATTAACACTCTTCCCTTAATTCCCAAGCTTTGCCCGCATTATCATATACCGTTGCAATGTGGTGCTGATTCTGGGCTAAAAAGGATGAGACGCCACTATACCTCCACCACAATTAACCAACTAATAGTTAAGATTTGTGAAACCATTCCCTATCCGGCAATCGGAATGGATGTAATAACCGGTTTTCCTGGTGAAACGGAAGAAGAACATAACCAGACCTGTGAATTTTTGCGCTCTTTACCCCTGGCTTATCTACATATTTTCACTTTTTCTAAAAGAAAGGGAACCCCTGCTTTTGATTTTCCTAACCAAATCTCTAAAACCATAAAAAACCGCAGAGCCAATGAACTCAGCCAAATTTCTCGCGAACTGACTTCCGCCTATACTAAATCCCTAATGGAAAATAATATCCCGTTACGCGGAATTGTTGAAAAAAACACCAACGGTAACTGCGAATTTTTGAGCGATCACTATGTCCGCGTCCGCTTTTCCGGAAACTTCCAACCCGGCGATTTTGTCCAAGTTCCAAGCCAAGAAGCACAAATAAAAATGAAAAATGAAGAATGACTAAGAGAATTCAGATAACCGGATCTACTGGATCAGCCGTATTTCAATATAAGGATAATTATAAATAAAAAAATCTGCGGTATCGGCGAAATCTGCGTGCACTTATTTTTATCTGTGAGAGGTTATTTTTTTTCGGGTTCCAGATATTCATCAATAGGATGATATTTCCATTTCAGCAAAATCCTATCCAGCAAAGCAACGATTCCGAACAGCGCTAAACTGACAGCCACGATAACAATAATCACGGCAAAAATATGAGCTGTTTGATAGGACTTTGTAGCTCTGGTCATATAAATTCCCAAGCCGGAAGTTCCGCCTAACCATTCACCTATCACAGCTCCCATCACGCTATAAGTTGCAGATAGTTTAAGTCCCGTAAAAAAATTGGGCAAAGCGGAAGGAATTTTTAATAATCTAAATATCTTATAGGGTGTTGCTCCCATTGAAGTTAAGAGGCGAATTTGGTCTATGGACACACTTCTGAACCCGTCATAAAGTCCTAAGGCAATAGGAAAAAAGCACATCAGCACTACAGCAAAAATTTTAGCACTGATGCCATAACCAAACCAAATTATGAGTAAAGGAGCTACAGCTATAATAGGAACTGTTTGGGAAATAATCAGATAAGGATAGATAATTTGTTTGATAAGACGGGATAAATTCATTGCAATAGCTGTTATAGAGCCCAGAACAATACTGATTAACAGTCCGCTAATTGCTTCTATCAAAGTTGGCTTTAAGTGATGCCAAATCAAACCTGGATAATCAAGAAAAACCTGAATCACCTGTTGCGGCGAAGGAACAACCCAAAAAGCGATAACTCCTTTAGTGCTGATAAGTTGCCAGAGCAAAACCAAAACCACAAAAAAAAGCAAAGGCAAAATTATTTGCCGGCTTTTCATATTTCTCCCAAAATACGAATTTCCGTTTGCAGATGAACACCATAGCGTTCATAAACAACTTTTTGAATATGCTGAATAAGCTGAAAAACATCTTTAGCAGTAGCAGAACCAAGATTAACAATAAAACCGCAATGCTTTTCCGAAATAGCTGCATCACCAATACAAAAGCCCTTCAATCCGCATTCCTCAATTAATTTTCCGGTAAAAAAACCTTCCGGTCGTTTAAAAACGCTACCGGCACTGGGTAAATCCATTGGTTGTTTATCCTGTCGTTTTTGTTGTAATTCCTGCATTCGCTGGCGGATATTTTCCGGTTTATCTTTTTTCAGAATAAACAGAGAGGAAAGATGAATTAAGCCCAAATCCTGAAAGACGCTGTGCCGATAGGAAAAATTATGTTCTGACACCTTCAGGTATAAAACAGGGTTTGGAGAATTGAGCTTTTCTTGGGTTGGCAAAATAGCTCTACTGCTGTAAAGTACATCCTTGATCTCGTTTCCGTAAGCACCGGCATTCATAAAAACAGCTCCTCCTACAGAGCCCGGAATTCCACTGGCAAATTCCAATCCGCTTAATCCATTCTCACAGGCAAAATCACTTAAGTCCTTAAGGGTAACTCCACAGAAAGCAGATAAATAATGCTTACCTAAAGTGATTTTATCAAACCGTTCCGTGCTGATAACTATTCCCTTTACTCCCTTATCCGATATGAGTAAATTAGAGCCCTTCCCTAAAATAAAGTAAGGAATATTATGCTCAAGGCAAAACTTTAAGAGAGTAACTAATTGTTTTTGGGTATAAGGAGTGCAAAAAACCTCAGCGGGACCCCCTATGTTAAAACTGCAATGTTCTTTTAAGGGAACTTCTATATGCACAATGCCCTCATCAATTAGTTGAGGGTATTCTTTCCGTAACAAAAGAAAAGTATCCATACTCAAATATTGGCCGGTAAAGGATTAAAAAATTTACCGATTTCAGAAATGAGATGTTGTTCGTCTTTCAATTCAATACAGCGTCCTGGCAATATTTGTTTAAAGTAAATGCCATATTTCTTTTTGGAAACACGGGAATCCATAATAAGAACTACTCCCCGGTCTGTTTTACTGCGGATTAAGCGTCCAAAACCCTGTCTTAAACGCAATAAAGCATTGGGCAACATCAGATGCATAAAGGAATCCTTATTTTCCCGTTCCAGTTTATCTATTAGTGCTTCTACCAATGGCTCGGAGGGCACTTGAAAAGGAATTTTGTATAAAATCAATAGAGAAAGTGATTCCCCTTGAATATCCACCCCTTCCCAAAAAGAAGAAGTTCCCAATAACACGGCATTTTTACTCTTCTTGAATTCATCTAGAAGGGAATTTCTGCTTACACCCTTTCCCTGAGCAAAAAATGGACGATTGAGATGAAAAAGGGTATCGCTAAGATGATTGTAAACTGCATCCAAGTCCTTATAGGAAGTAAAAAGTGCCATCGTTCCTACATTTGTAGTAGTCAATATTTGTTCCAAACAACCCAATGCTTGACTTTGGAAGAATTTATCCTTATGCTCAGGAAGAAAACTGCCAATTAACAATAAGGACTGCTTATCATAATCAAAAGGTGATTCCACAATACTCTGCTTAACATTCTTTTCCGTAACCAAACTCAAGCCCGATTGATTGAGGAAAAACTTGAAAGAACCCCTGATAGATAAAGTGGCAGAAGTGAAAATAATACAGGGAATATTTTGATAAAGCAAACGGTTAAGATGTTCTCCAACCTCCACAGGTGCATAACAAAAAGTGCTGATAGGAACATTGCGTTCCGAAATGGGATCGTTTTCAATCCATAAAGCATAATTATCCAAATCGGGATTAAGAAGTTGTAAAATTATCTCTTCCGTTTCCATATAGCGGGATAAATAACCCTTCAAATTATCTTTCAGAACATCCAAATCCTTCACTTGATTGCTGTTTAAAGTGCTGAAAACATTATCCAGGGCAGTAAGGTCTTTCAAAATATCCTTAAAAGCAAGAGATAATTCCTTCAGAAGGGTATAGATATCTTCAAAAGCATTGATGTCCTTTATCCGCAATTTATTATAGCTTTTTGCTTCAACACAATGGTCTTCCGCTAAACTGAAAAGCTTTGTTATCACCTGCCTCTGACTGTCAATTTCCCCTGCCAGTTTGGTGCAAAGGGTTTCTATATGCGTCTTTTTGTCAGTGGTTAACATACTCTTCTGCAATACCTGCATAATTTGGGAAAGAAAGCCCCCGGAATATTTCCTGGAAGTATAAACAAGCTGATTAAATAAGCTGTTGAGGTCAACATAACTTAAAGTAAAACCCAGATTTTGGGAAGCAGCGGACATCAGATTATGCGCTTCATCAATTACCAGATATTGATATTCACCTAAAGTGGAATTATCCATTTGAGCATCTGCCAACAGCAATGAATGATTAGCAACTACAATAGATGCTGTCTCTATATTCTTACGCAATTTCATTACATAACAGCTATGGAACAAGGGACACTTTCTGCCTCCGCACAAGTAGCGATCGGAACATATCTTATGCCATAAAACGCCAAAGCGGTTTTTATCAAACGAAGAATTTTCGGAAACATCACCTGTATTCGTATGTTCTTTCCAAACCAGAAGATTCAGTAAACCATAAGCATCGTAAGAAGTTATGCCTCTTGTTTGTTCCTGTAAAAGTTCCTGCCACCTTCTTTCGCAGATATAATTTTCCCTACCTTTAACTAATACGGCTTGGAAAGGCAAGGGCAATATTTTTTTCAATTGCGGTAAATCTTTGAAGAATAGCTGTTCCTGCAGATTTTTAGTATTGGTAGAAACAATTACTTTGCTCTTATTCCGGTTACTGAAATCAATTGCCGGAACCAGATAAGCAAAGGATTTTCCAACTCCAGTTCCTGCTTCTACCACCAAAAAATCCTGTTTGCCAAAAGCATCGGCAACCTCTTCTGCCATAGTCATTTGTCCGGAACGAAATTCAAAATTGGGAAATTTGGAGGCAAAAATTCCATCTTCAGCAAAGACCTCCGGAATGCTTTTTATAGAACCTGCAGCAATATGCTCAATAACATTGTTCAGTTCATTGACTACAGGAACCGGTTTTTTACCGGAAAGAGCTGATGAACGCTGTTGTCTCACAATCCATTTGATATATTCATACAATCCGCTTTTCAGATTTGCCTGCATAGCTAAATCCATTAACCGGGCATTAAGCATATAGCCATAATGATTTAAAATATAATTGGTTAAGGCATTAAAGAGCTTTCCTGTTGCCAGGGCATCTGCATCTGCCTGATGAGCATTCATTAGTTCAATTCCGAAAAAAGAAACCAGGGTGCTTAATTTATGGTCAGTTGTAAAAGGTAAATAAATACGTCCTATTTCTGCTGTATCCCAATGCATATTGCTGATCGGGAAACCCCCATTATCCACTATAAATTGATTGAGAAAGTTATAATCAAATCCAATATTATGTCCCACCAAAATGCTATCGCCAATAAAATTACAAAAATCCTTCAATACCTCTTTTATAGGAGGTGCCGTTTTTAATTCCTGAGGCGAAATATGAGTTAAATGCTCAATAAATTTGGGCACTTTCCCTTTGGGCTTAACCAAACTGACAAACTGATTAACAACTTCTTCTCCCTTAAAGCGCATACCAGCTATCTGAATAATTTCATCCCATTCCGAATTTAAGCCGGTGGTTTCAATATCTATAGCTACAAATTCCAATTGCTCCAAAGGCAGGTTGTTAAAATTCTCTGTGTTTTTTACTTCGTTGTCTATACTTTCCACATTTTATCCTATTCGTTAATCCTCTTCGCGGTAAAGATTATAACGCTGCATCTTTTTAATTAAGCCCTGACGCGAAAGCCCCAATTCTTTAGCTGCTTGGGTTTGATTCCACTGAAATTTTTCCAGGGATTGAGAAATCAATTTGCGTTCCAGTTCTTCAATAGCATCCTTTAAGTTTTTCTTTCCCGAAAGCATAGCGATTGTTTTGCTGTATTCAATATGACGGTAAACTTCTTCACTAAAATCACTGGGTTTAATGAAAGTATTGGGTTCAGCCAAAGTTACTGCTCTTTCAATTTCATTTTCCAGCTGACGGACATTTCCAGGCCAGTCATATTGTTCCAAAACCTTCATTGCTTCAGCTGTAAATCCCATAACATTTTTATTCATTCGTTTATTGTATTTATCCAGAAAGTGTATTGCCAAAAGAGGAATATCACCCGTTCTGTTTTTCAGCGGCGGAACATCAATTCTGATAACATTTAAACGGTAATAGAGGTCTAAACGGAATTCTCCGCTTTTAACTCTTTCCATTAAAGGCGTATTGGTAGCGCAAACAACTCGCACATCAACCTTTTCCGTTTTTGTAGCTCCAACTCTTTTAATTTCTCCTTCCTGCAAAAAACGCAGCAGTTTGGACTGTGTGGACTGGCTGATATCGGAAATTTCGTCCAGAAAGAAAGTTCCACCATCAGCTATTTCAAATAAACCCTTTTTATCATAAGCAGCACCTGTAAAAGAACCCTTTACATGACCAAAAAGTTCGCTTTCCAGTAAGGTCTCTGGCAAGGCACCGCAATATTGAGCTACAAATGCCTTATTTCTTCTGTTACTGCTATAGTGTAATGCTCTGGCTATCAATTCTTTACCTGTTCCGCTGGGACCTTCTAAAAGCACTGTAGTAGGCGTATCTTTCACCTTTTCAATAATCTCAAAAATCTTCATCATCTCAGGGCTTTTACCTATTATATTGGAATAGATATTATTGGAGCTAAGCTGTTCGCGGATAACATTATGGCTTTTTTCCAGATTGGCACTGAGGATGTTTTCTATAATTACGATAATTTGATTGGAAAGAGCTGAAAGCAAATTGATAATCCTTTCGGAAAAATATTTGGAACCGCTTTTACAAAAGAGCAAAACCACTCCCATAGTATTTTTACGAATGGAAAGAGGCAAAGCTAAAATATTATTATAACTGGGAGCAAAATGCGGCTGTTTTATGTTTTCCAGCTTATTATTCTGATACACTTCATAACAAATATTCTGAAATTGGTCGTGATACTTATCTTCAGGAGAAAAATTATGATAAATTCTATATTCCCAGGCATCCGGCAAACTCGGATTAGGATGCAGTAAAAGCATTCCGCCATCGGCATTGGCAATTTCCACCAAACTGGAAAGGGATTGTTCAATCAGCACATCCAAATCGGTTATCGTATTCAGGTTTTGGGTAATTTCATAGAACTGGTTCAGCAGGTTTTCTTCAAATTTTACTTCTTCCATTTGCGAAGAATATTCACGGGATATTTTTTGCATCAGGATGTCATTTTGTTCCAGTAATTTAATAGAGCCGTATCTTTCAATTATTTTGCGGTTATTTTTCAAAATTTCCATTGCCTGTTCCCATTCTTCCATATCCAAAAGCACACCGGCAAGTTCATAATTGGCTAAAGAAAGTTCATAGTTACTGCCTGCTTCTACAAAATGTTTAATTGCCTCATTCAGATAATCCTTTGCGGATTCCAAATTTTTCCTTTCCAGCAAAGCACGCAGGTATAAAGAACGCCCTATTTCAAAAGGCAGATTTTGTTCAATAGCCAGTTTTTGAGCTTCCGCAAGATAATAATCGGCACTTTCAATATTGCGGGTTAGGATAAAGTAATATGCCTGTTTCAGATAACCCTCAATAATTTTATCCCGGGCAGCAATGTTTTTAAAGAAATCCAAGCTTTCAACCAGATAACGATAGGCATCCTTAAATTTATGCAGCTTCGTAAAAACACTTCCCAGATTGCCATACAATTCTGCCTTAATATAATCATCCGAAACGGCAGGAAGCAATTCCAGACCTTTAATATAAAGATCATAAGCCAGGTTCAGTTCATCCTGTTTTTCATAAACCTCGCCCAGGTTATTAAAACTGCGCAATAGACCTTCGTTAAAACCGCTTTCTTGAGAGAGTTTAATGGCTTTTTCATAGTAAGAAATGGATTCTGCCCAGTCACCTTTCTTGAAATATAAACCGCCCAGATTATTTAAAGTGGCAATCGTATTACGCTGAAAACCAAATTCATTAGCCATATCCAGCGACTTTTTTAAGGCATCTTCAGCCCTGTCATAGTCACCGTGGTCCATTAGCGTAACACCTATGTTATTATAGATATTAGTAATATTATAGGGTTCAGCCAGAAGTTTCTGTATTTTAAGTGCCTCTTCCAGGTAATAAAGTGATTTTGCCGGATCACCTTTATCATCCATCAAACCGCCTAAGTTATTATAACATACCGAAATGCCATTCAGATTAAAATATTGTTTTTCCAGTGCCAAACTTTTCAGAAAATAGGTTTCGCTCTTTTCCCAAAAACCCTGACACATATACAAAACACCCAAATTGTTATAGATAGCAGCTAAACCGCTGTGATCTTTGGCAAGAGAATAAAGCGTTTCTGCTTCGTTGAAAACCTCTTCCGCCTGTTCCCATTCATTTATGTAGTAGTGTATTTTCCCGCGTATTTTTTTGGCTTCGGCTTGAACGCTGTGTCTTTGTTGTTGATTAGTTATGCTGTTTGAAGAATGGCTGGCAATATCCAATGTGTTGAATGCCTCATTAAATGCCTCACTTTCCGTTTGAATATCAGCTTTTAACAGGAGAATTTTTACTTTCCAATAGGGGTCTATAGTAGCAGGAGAATACTGTTTGATAATTTCCAAAGCAAAAGCGGAAGAATTTACTGCATAGAGATCACTGGCAAGCTTATAAACGATTTGCTCTGCAGGAATATTGTTTTCCGTAGAAATATGCAATGCCTGACGAAAATGATCTATCGCTTTGTCTTTCTGATTTAGCACTGAATATGCTTCAGCAATTCTTTGCGTGCTGGCTAATTTGTCCGCGGGACTTTTAGTATGCGCCAAAACATATTCTTCCAGTTTTAACACACTTGCGGAATCGTTGATCTGAGATAGCTCGGAAATTACTTTACCAAAGAGAGCGGAATTGTATTTTTTATTTAACATCTGCAGAGAAACCAAAATCTGGGGATGCTTTTTCTCCTTTTGCAGATATTCCATCAGCTGATTCAATAAAGTGCCTTTGAACTCCTTCAAATTGTTATTCAGCCATTCCGAAAATGCCTTCTTCTTCTGAATGGACAATCCCTTTTCCGGTTTGGAAATCAAATTCAAATTATATAAAGTAACCAAATCCGTCTTTATATTTTGGGGATTGCCCAACGCTTTAGCTAAGGCACTGGCATCAAATCCATCCAATACATACATCGCAGTTAGAATTTCTTTCTGTGAGGGACTAAGGGTTTCCAGCGTTTCATAATAAATCTGTTCAGCATCAAAGGTCTTTTCCAGATAAGGTCCCAAATTAAACTTCCCCTTTGGCTTTTGGCTCTTCATCTCCTTCAAGACCTTTTCAATGATCATCAGGTTGCCGGAAGTTATTTTCTGAAATATTTCGCTTTCACTGCTACCTGTAAAATCCGTCTCCGGAAAGGTTAATTGTAAAAGCCGCTGACATTCCTCCACTCCTAATGTGGGTATATTGTCCAATTCCGCAAAAGGAAATAAACGCGTTTGCGTAAAAACTACTATCTGAATTCCCGTATCTGGTAAATATTGAACCAGATATTGTAAATAATCACGGGTATAATTATCTAAAATATCACAATCATCAATCACCAGCAGAAATGGCTGAAACAGTTCCATCGCGTTTAAACGCTCCGTAATATAAAAGAAAAAATCGTATTTATTTACGGAACCTATATTTTCACGAAATTCCCGATAATAACCATACAGGTCTTCTTCCGTTACCTCTGTAATCACCTGCATCAGCTCTGAAAAATGATTTAACATAAGGGGATGAGGGGAAAAATATATCCGCTTCGCATATATCTCTTCCACACTTTCCATTAAGGGCTGAACAAAATGACTTTTACCAGAACCCGATTTGCCTACTATTTCAATTAGATGACTCTTTGCACTGTCACTTAAGTAACCCATTGCCTTGGAAAGCGCTATCTTGTTTGTTATATATGCATCCAGCTGTTGGGTTATGTTCTCTGCCATTTTTTTTCACCCCTCTTGGAATTTTGTTTACAGTGCACCTGTAAATAGTGTTTACAACCTGTCAAGTAAAAATTATAATTGAGATGTCCTCCCCCTTTTTTTAGCCCATAGAGCGACACTTTAATAGCGATGGAGGCGTAAGCCCCTCGTTAAAAATGGAAAAACCACTAAGAAGTGACACCTGCTTGAAAAAAACTACAGAAAAGCACTTAGTTTGTGACAATAAATTATCAAATCATCGGAGTCAAGAGCCAGTCAAATGTGACAGCTATTTGTCAAATCTTGACAGCACATTGTCAGGCTATGACACCTATTTGTCATACAAAAACAATATCGGTGTCTATCGTTTATTACGAGAGGAATCGTAGAGTCAATTGCATCTGTCTATAGTATCAGCTAGTCATAGAACTTACGGTAATCATCCAGCTCCATTTTATATTCAGTCATCCGAACCCCCTGCCTCTTGATTATAACCATAAACTAGCATACTGGTCACCAGTCGTTCGCTAATCGGGATCACTGTCTCCAGATACAGATGGGGAGACAGTCTAATCTTATAGGTATCAGCAAACTCCAGTTCCAGGGTCTACGGATCGGGCAACACAAAGGTCTTCTGCATCTTGGTGGTTTCTACCGTTACCTACCGCTTCACATTATGTATCTTGTGCTTATCAATATAGCGCTAGACTGTCCGATTGGAACAGCCTTTCAATTCTGCCATCCGTTCTATGGTCAGCCAGACAGCATCGATATTTTTGTTCATTAACATTCTATAGTACTCATCATTAATCTGGAGGCTAAGCACTGTGACACAGCTTTCTGTCACAGTGCCCTCCACGATCTTAGTTAAAACATTCTTCTTGGGACTTGTCACAGTGCTTCTACCAGTGTGACAGGTCTCCAGGTTCCTTGCCAAAAGCATTAGCGGAGGTTTCTCAGGCGTGGGGCCGCTATCGTTCACGAAAATGTCACAGTGCTTACCCATTTCCCTGTCACAGTGCTGTGTCCTTTTGGGCATCTTTGCCTTGGTTTTCATAGTATCTCCTTAACTGTATATATATGGAAGCTACTTAAAAGCACTGCGACTTCTTGGGAAGTCCTTTCTGGGGTTGTCTCACAACCTCCCAAAAGTCCATTTTTTGCCATTTTTGGGGTATACAAAGATGTATCCTAAAGAGAAGATTGTTCCTTAAAATGGCTTATATTTACTGTCTCAAAAATAACTTTTAGTTTCGGGACAGCCCCATATCTTCAAACTCTTGTTTGAACATCTCCGCATCCGTCAGCTTGTACTGACTGGTTCTGCCGATGTAGATTATGTCCACCGTAGCTCTATCAGCTACTGAGTCATTCATTTTATACACATCGATGAAGCTGCCAAAATGCTCATAAGTTTTCTGCTTATAACGCTCTGTGAGTAGCAGCGTTCCGGTAAAGGCGATCTTGACCGCCTTAGGAAAAGCGAAAAAGAGGTTATCGCCCATCTCACCGCCCTGATCTTGATGAGCTTCGTCTATGAGCAGCAGTATCCGCTCACTGGTGTTCAGCTCCGGGAATTCTTCATATTTCGGCACAATCCCCGCTGCCAATAGCGATTCTGCTGATATGGCATTATTGATCAGAAACATGTGCAACATCACCATATTCAGATTGAAACTGGTATTCTTCAACTTATCCAGATCCCTTTTATGCTCGATCAGGGTAAGGTTCTCTCCGGTATAAGGTCACAGTATGTGATAACTGGTCTTCCAAATCCAGACGATTATTGATCATAACCACTTTATAGTCCTTGAGACCATCGTGAGGGATTTTCCTGAGCTTTGCGTATGCCAGATCACTCCACTGCGTTCGAAGGGGGTCTTTCCAGTTCTGAGTCGCTCAAGGATTTTACCCACCGCCCTGTATTGCTGATACCTGCAAACGATCTTAACCTTCTCACCTCGCTTGATCTCCATATAGAGAGTAAAGTTCTTCAAGATATCCAGCAGTATGTCTTTGTTAAGCATCCCGTGGATCATCACTTATTGTCGCTCTTCATCCGGTGAGACCTGGATGGTCTTATACTCCTCGGGGAAGATATCTTTCCAGTTTAAATAGTGATCAAACTCTCCAGTGATCGTGCCAAACCTTGCTTCATTACCATAAGTGACGATGTTGAAGAGATTGCTGTAGAAAAGCCGCTCTTCGCCTTCCTTGATGCCATAATCATCCACACGCAGGTTCGCATAATGGTTGAGCTGAATAAATGCTTCACTCAAGGGTTGAGCCACATCAATGTCTTTTCATTCCACCACCACGATTGGCAAGCCATTGATGAAGAGCACGATGTCCGGAATGATCGCCTGCTTGCTGACACCGGGGGTCTCTATCTTGAACTGGTTGATAGCAATGAAGTTATTGCGCTCAGGATGGATAAAATCAATCAACCTCACCGTGGGATTATACTCCCCGGTGAGTAGGTTCTGATCCACAGTCGTATTGCGAGTTAGTAGCTCATATACTGCTTGATTCGCCTTGAGTAAGTCCATTCCTGGATGCATGGTCAGCTCGCTAACTACCGCATTAATCTGTTTATAGGATAGCCAACTTCTGCCATCCTCGGTTAGGTTGATCCTTTTCAGAGTTGCCCGGAACTCGTTTTCAAGGATATACTCTCTGAAGCTTTCTCTCCTGCTGATACTGGGATCATAAGGAGTAAACCCGGTTCCCTGATCAATAACCTCCCACCCAAGCTGTTGCAGCTTATCCAGGAAGGGACGTTCAACATTGGTATATTCGGACATTATTGTAAAGCATCCCTTAACTGATCATCAGTCAGAGTTATTCCATAGAAACCAAGAGTTCGAACTAGCATTTCTTCATGGTTTTTCTTCAAATCTTTCAACTCCCATGTAGGATAATCCTTCATTATTCTTACAGAGTTGCTGAATAACTCTATGTTACCTTTAAAGTACTTATCCCTTTTTCTTGAGTAATCATAGTTGCTTTGAGCAGTATTTTTCCTGCGAGATAATAAAATCAGGTTACCAAGTCTATTAGTCCACTTTTCTCTGTCATCATCGGAGTAATCAGTGCACCATTGACTTGTTGTCTCGGGATTTTGAGGAAGTATGTGCTCAATGCTAATTGTCTCTGGAGGGTTGAACTTAGTTGTATTGCCAAGGTATGACAGATCAATTTTCAAAAGGAGGTATTTTGCATACTTTCTACCATAAATACCACCGCAAAGGGTTCTTATTAAATCAATTGTTTCAAAGCTAAATACTTTTGATTTTTGTAATGACTTTGTATCTTGGGTGTCTTCGATTGCCTTGATAATGATATTAATACTCTCTATTCTTTTCGTAGGTGAGAGCCCAATAATCCACTCAGATGAGAATTTAGTCTCAAGCAATACGAGAAACTCAAGTAAATCGGTTGTCTGGTATTTATCATAATATCTGAGAACAGGAGCGATCCAATAGTCTGCTTCAAATCCCTTTTGCATCAGAGTGAGTTGGTTATAAATATCAAAACCCTTGTTAGCATCGTAATTATCTTTGTCAAATAACGATACATAATTATTATAGTATCTTTTTACATATTCAAATGTAGGTTTCCCCTTGGTTAGTAAAGGTGGCTTGTTTTTGTACTCTTTGGTAGACTGGTTGTATTCCTTTGGAGCGTAGATGTTTTCTTCAAACTCCCTAAGCAAATTGTAACCTGCTTTTTGTTTAACCAGTATAGTTCTTAAGTGGGATAGGAAATTATCGAAATCCTCAGCAAAATACAGCTCAATGCTTTCCCATAATTTGGCATATTCGACTCTCAAATTTTCATCTACAATTACTGCAAGGTTTTCTGCTTTAAGTATGTCGCTGTTACGTAGCTTGATACCCCTATTATTCATTACGGTGAACAAATGAAATGCATCTTCTAATTCTTCAGCGGCAACATAGATCATTAATACATTTGAGCTGATGTACTTGAAGAAGCCATCGATAGAATGACCATTTGAAAAGTATTGATTTATTGTTAACATGGCGTTTGCCATGTTCCGGATTGAGATATCAACATCTTTATCTTGCGTCAGTTTTATCAGTTTATCAATCTCTTGAGTTCCCCCGCCAGTTTTAACATACTCGTCCACGAACTCTTTCACGCATTTCCGAATATCAAATAGAATTCTAATCCTTTCTGGAATGTTATAATCTGGGACTTCCATCTGAAAAATCGCGTCTGTACACACTTTTACCCTGGCCTGATTTGTTGGTGGAGTTAGATCACGGACAATTGCAGTTATTAAAAAAAGAGTAGTGAGTCGTTGTTGCCCATCAAGTAAATCGTATTCGTAGTATGTTGTATCTTTCTCTTTCTTTTCCTTTTTCTGCAACACCATCGATCCTAGGAAATACTCCGAATCTGGATTAGATTGATAAGCTTGATAGACATCATCCAGTAACTCAATTACTTGATCTGTTTCCCAAACATAGGGTCTTTGGTATTCAGGGATTCGATACCAGTTTGTAAACACTTCTTTAACAAACATTTTTTCGCTTTCGATTTTCTGAGACATAATTTATTCCTCCATTAATTATATAGTTCTGGCTGATCCAGTCAAAAGGTCTGCCATTAAGCCTTGTTTAATCTGCTTATACTTGTTCAAGGACACGCTCTCCTTGTATAATTTACTCTCTATCACTTTGATTCTTTCGACTATTGCCTTTTGTTCGCTGATAGTCGGTTTGAGAAACAGAAACTTCGTGATTCTGTATAATGCTAGTTTGGGAACTCCACCGCCTACGCCAATTTCTCTTATTACCTGACTCTGAATGATTCGGCTATTACATTGATGCTTAATGAAATCTCGGTCATATACTGTTTTATCGAACTCACAAATCCTGGCTGCATTTTCAGTAAGCTGGGACTGATCAAGATTAGTCGGGATTGTTCCAAACAAACCGAGAGTGCCAGCTATAGTTACATAGACATCATCTACAGAAATCTTGTAGCTACGGATCAATGGCTCTATCTCAACCGGAACATATTTGAGATCAGATTGATCTATAGACCCATTTTGCATGTCAGTAACTCTCAGATACGGAAATGGAGTCAATGCATCAGAGAATTCCTTCCCTACAGGCATTCGCTTGCCACCCTTTATCTTTGAGAAATCTCCGATCTTAACAATCTCCCATTCCTTAGGTATCCAGCCCAGTTCAGTTTCTTTATATAGCTCCGGGTCTTCTTGAAATGATGGTCTCAGCTTTCCGGTTTTCACATCGATGCCACGAGTGAATAAATCCTGCATCATCCCGGTCTTGATTGCTTTATATTTCTCAATCGCAGTTTCGGTCTTCTCAATCACTTCATCAACAGTGCTGAGGATGGTGGCAATCCTTTTTTGGTAATCCAGAGATGGCACCAGAAGGTTTAGCTTTAGTATTGCTCTCGTTTCTAGATGCAGAACAGTAGAACCAGATGAGTGATTAACGAAGTATCTTCTTGTTGAGGGTAGCATTAGGAAGTAATACAGGTATCTGGCACATGCAACTGATTTGTTTGGAGTAATTTTTACCAGATCCATTGAAGCTACTGAACCGTTCAATTGCTTTGGTATTATTATTGGACTTCCTACAATATCGCCGTCTCTTGTAAGGTCTGTGATGGCAATCAGAAGGTCGTTTTCTGCAAGGAAATCTTGTTGGCTGAAGCGATTTCTGATTGTCTTTAATCCAGTTTTATCGTATCCACCCCCCTTAAGAATGCTTTTTATGGTTATGAAAGTAATGCCAGAACCATTATCTGTATAGTCTGATAATGAGTAGTTGATTCCTTTTGAGAATTTAGCTATCTCATCAAGTCTATATATGATGGAATCACTCATACCCAAGTTCCTTCAGATAATTGCTCAGTTCTGCTGCAGCTTTATCTCTTTCTTTTAGAATACTATGTAATGGCCGATCATATTTAGTTGAGTCCCAAATGTTGGTGTAAATTCCAACTCGTTATTTCTCAGGTTCTTTGAGGGCATCTGTTATCCCTCGTTACTCACAATCTATGTAAGGCCAAGCGACCAATCGCATTATTTTCATCTTATAAATCCTTGTCAAGTTCTTTTTTTAATAAGCTACCTTGCTGCGACACTAATTGTACTCTTTTCATCTTATAAATCCATGTCAAGTTTTTTTCTAAACAAGCTACCTTGCTGCGTTGCCTCAAATGGGATCGGCTTTTTTAGGTTTTCTCTGATTCTTTCTATTAGCTCCGAAAGATACAATTTCCCGCTTATCCAGTCCTCTGAAAAGCTATGCAGGATAGCACCAAACAGCCGCAGGTAAATCTTTTCGTCCGGGAAGATCCTGATACATTTCTCTCTGCGTCTAAACTCTTCATTTAGGCACTACAGTGAGTTGGTGCATTTGATTCTACTTCAATGTGCTACTTCCGCTCTTTCATCTTTCTTTCTCTTCGGTTGAGTTATGATCTTCTCCTTGTCTTTTAATTTTGTTAAAATCATCAAAACAAAGAGCGGGATTCGGCTCAACATTTTTCTTCATCAGGCGTTACCTTATTTACACTAACCTTTGAGACACTACCTGCATAATTCTTTGTATTATTGTCTTATCAATTGGTAATAAAATAATTAGCCATATTTTCTGTCGTTATTGGGTTAGAATGCATAATTGCTTGTTACATAGACGATTAAGTAACGACTCCGTAACACTTCCGTAACACTTCCCTTGTCTCGTTAGGGAATCGTTACTTGGTTGTTACTTTGTTGTAAGAAGAAGCACAAAGATAAAAACAAGCCAAAGTAAGACAGGGGTTATCTGCGGCTTGATAACTTTCTCTGGGGAAATAAATTCTTTAGTGTTTATACCAAATTATGCAGTTGAGGAAAAAAGGGTGGACAATTTCCGATTTGCCAAAGAGTTTATAGAATTCTTTGTGGTCGTTATGAGTCCTCATCGCTAAATTAATTTGTTACAATGTGCAAAGTTATAAAAGCTATGACGACTCCTGAATGAATTCATTCTTCATTTTTCATTCTCTATTCAAACGAGGGGCTAACGCACCCATCGCTATATTTGTGTCGCCCTGACGGGCTTTTAGAAAATGGGAAGATGAAAAGAAAAAAGAAGTCGGGGCTTACATTTTACGAGGGGCTAACGCACCCATCGCTATCCTTGTGTCGCCCTGATGGGCTTTGATGAAATCTCAACCTTCTAAACCTTCTCAACCTTCTCAACCTTTTTTCCCGAGGGGCTTACACCGCCATCGCTATTGTTGTTTCGCCCTACGGGCTTTTTTGCAAATATTGTTTTTTTAAAATCCCATAAATCTTTTTTATCCTGTTTATCCCTAATCTATTTTATTTTTTTCTGTTCATTTCATATCTATTTTATTCTCTTCTTCAGCCATTCCGAAAAGTTCCGGATTATCTTTCATAAACTGTTTATGCAATGACCAAAAAGCAGAATCCTCATCCTTTTTTCTTTTCAAATGAAAATATCCTATCAAAGAGACAACATAAGCTCCTATAGCATCAATTATCAAGTCCTTCATCGTATCTTTGACCCCTAAACGAGTGTCAAAAAAACCGTAGACCTTTTCCAAATTCCGTGCTTTTTGCATATCCACCCCAAAAATGGCATCAATGGTATATTCAAAAATTTCCCATAAGGCACAAACCATTATCGCAAAACAGAAACTAAACAGCGCCATAAATTTCGGACTTAATTTAATATCTACCTTATAATCCTTATTCATAGAATAAATTAAAATAAAACCTGAATAACTTAAAATTACCGCGGATGCCGTATGCAACATCCTGTCCCACCAGCGATAACGATAAAAATAACTGTGAATTTCTCCCAAATACATTGAGGCAAATATAAATAGTAAAATTATGATTTGCATGGAAGTAGGAATTGTTATAGCAATTCTTTTTTCAAGCACCGTCGGTAACATAAACAGCAACAAAGTCATTACCGCTGACCAAAGTGTCTCCCATTGCCTCAAATAAAGGTTGTAACCAATGACTAAACAGGTTAAGAGCATAAAGAAATAGCGCAGATATTTTTCTAACTTTTTGGGGTCTATCCTCATTGTTCCATCTCCTAATGTCATTTACTATTGATAAATGTCTTGTCATTCTGCGAAAGCAGAAATCCAAACAATATTTAATATAATAACTCTCTTTTCAATTTGATAAATAGATGTTCCAATCTTTTTTAGTGCATTTATAATAATTTGTAACCAGTTGTCAAGCTAAAGATTCATAACCTCCCTTTCTAATGTGAATATTGAAGGAAAATGTCTTTTTCATTCCGCAAAAGCAGGAATCTGGACAAGTTCTGTCAAAATAACTGTATTTTCAATAGGGAACTTATATTATAGGACAATGCGATTTATCCCTTTTCTTTGTTTCTTCCTAACTCGCTACCCATCATCAACCCATCCAAAATGATGAGTGGATGATAGGTACATCATTGGTTGACTGTGTGCTGATGGCAAGGACGGAAAGGTCTTGAGGTATTTAGAAAAGCAAAACGAAAAAAACGCAAGTCAGGAGTCGTCACAGCATCATAAATTATAAATAAGCCACAAATTCATTTATAGCAAGCACTCGTGACGACAAAAAGATAGAATGCAGAAAACTGGATCAACCGGATTAAAATATAATGATTATTATTAAATAATACTCTGCGAAATCTGTGTGAACTAAATTTTTTATCTGTGTTATTCGTGAAATCTGTGAGAGATAAAGTTTAAGGTCGTCACGAATCATAGGTGCCACCAAAGATATCGTAAAGAATAAAAGCATAAGGGTGCAAATTAAAACTCTCTACTTAGCGACTTCAAAAAATTCGCCGTTAGCGATGGCGGCGACCTACTCTTCCACACAGTTGCCCGTGCAGTACCATCGGCGCAGACAAGCTTAACTGCTGTGTTCGGAATGGGAACA
>Ga0265295_1001268_pt1 | contig 45328 bp, 38 predicted proteins | sample Munlansysbiofilm_FD_192503 | JGI IMG/M metagenome (GOLD analysis project Ga0265295, IMG submission 192503) | Leachate microbial communities from a municipal landfill in Southern Ontario, Canada - Methane capture system biofilm | ecosystem: Engineered > Solid waste > Landfill > Unclassified ...
TAGCGGAAGCGCTGCCCATAAACATATTGATAACGCCAGAGATAATGATGAACAAAATCACCAGAGGGATGAGGCCAAGGTCGGCGCTCTGAAGAAAGGCAGCTCCTTTCACGGCAATCATAATGCCCAGGTTGCTCCACTTGAACCAGGCTACAAACTGGGACGCAAAAAACACCAGAACCAGAAATGAAATCAACCCTTTAAAACTGCTGTTCATGCCATTTACAACATCTTTATGCGTTTTGAAAGTCCCGCTTACGTAACCATAAACAACCCCGCAGGTTGCTGCAATGATAAACAATACAGCAATAAAACCTTTGAGTACCGGCGAATGGAGTACAGAATTGTCGTCGGCGCGTAAAATTCCGTGATCGGGAACAAGGCCTGCCAGGATCAGGAGCATAAAAAACAGAAAAACCAAACCTGCCCATTTCAGCCCCTTTTTTTCATCTAAACTAAGATTGGTGATTTCTTCTTTTTCGACGTCCCCAGTGTATTTGCCCAGCCGTGGCTCTACGATGGCAGTGGTTACCCAGGTTCCGGTAGCAGCAATAAAGAAGGTCGATACCACCATGAAGTAATAGTTGGCCGTTGGCATTACGTAATAGTCCGGATCTACGATATGTGCAGCCTCGGTTGACAACCCGGCCAGCAAAGGGTCGATGGTTCCGATTAACAAATTGGCACTAAATCCGCCGCTAACACCGGCAAAAGCAGCTGCCATACCAGCAATAGGATGGCGACCCAACGAATGAAAAATAACGCCGGCCAAAGGAATGATCAGGATGTATCCTAAATCGGACGCTATGTTGGAGAGTATCCCGGTGAAGACAATAAAAAAGGTAATCGAATTTTTGGGTGCTTTGACAAGCAACAGATTTATCGAAGCCTTGATAAGTCCGCTGCTTTCGGCAACCCCTATTCCCAGCATGGCCACCATGACAATGCCCAGCGGAGCAAAGCCGGTGTAACTGTCGACCATTTCGAGAAGAATCTTGTGAAGGCCATCCCGCGACAGCAGGTTTACAATCCTGACGGTTTCGCCGGTGCCGGGATTGATGCCCTGCCATTGCAAGTAGTACCCCATCAAGGATAACAGCAGCGTAACGAGTGCAAATATTGCAAACAGCGCCGCAGGATGCGGCAGCGCATTACCCACTCTTTCGACTACACCAAGTACATTTATTCTTTTCAACTTCATAAAGTGTCTGCTTACAGCAACCTAATTCTAAAAAGAGGTCAAAACTAATATAATTTGTGGGCTGACCGGGTGCAAGTAATGGTGTGGCTTTTAAACAGCTCGATTTGTTCTTGTATGGTTTTGGCTGATTTAGGCATAGTTAGATCAGTGTATGAGCTTTTTTTGAGGGGTTTTTCTTTTCTCTTTATCAGCCTTAATGAAATCACTTATCATTTTTTGTTCTTTCTTAGTCAACGGTCTTGGGTCAAGGAAGAAATCTACGTCTAAAGGTTCTCTAATCAGTCCCATAGTATCTAATTTTTAAAATATTTATCAAGCAGTTATCAATAATCCATCATGCTTGCAGGTTTTTCTTGCATTACACACAATGATCGCGTATGCAAAAAAGTGCATTTACTCGAAACCCCGGTTGTTGAGCTGGTTGTGGTGGTTGAGCTTGTCGAAACCAGATAGCCGAAACAGTCGAAACCCCGCTGATTGAGCTTGACTATTGTTTAAACAATCTCCATTATCATGTTCATCATATTTCCCACCGAACTTTTATCAATTTTAGAAAAAGCAAACCATTTTCTACCCAAATCTTTGAGCGAAGCTTCGAGATGATACACTTCGGTATTGTCTATAATTAAAAAGCGGTCGTGACTTAGGGTAAATGTTTTTATTTCAAAATTGCCATATTGCTCATTGGCTTTTCTTACATCGAGGCTTACTTGTTTACTAATGTTTTTTTGTAAGCAAGAGTACGCGGACACCTCTCGCCTTTTTGGATAAATGTGTGAGGGTGCTTTCATCTATTAAATTATCAATCAGAATAATATTTTTTTTGGCTGAGCGAATAATTCTGGATGCCAGTTGGTAAGCGTCGAAAACCTGCCCATCGAAGAATACCCCCTGCGTGGGAATCAGATGCGTATTTATCTGAAGGTCAATTTCACTGACTTTATTTCTCAGCGCTTCCACACTATCTTCCAAACGGTTCATACGATTGTTGATGGTGTATCCTTTGAGCAAGTAATCTTTCAAAACCCTCGTTGCCCAGATACGAATTGTGTACCTTGTTTGGATTTTTACACGGTAGCCTACAGAGATAATTACATCTAAATTGTAGTATTCTAGTTTTCGTTTAACGGTTCTGCTTCCTTCTTTTTGAACTGTCAAGGATTCCTTGACGGTTGTCTTTTTTTCTAACTCCCCTTCTTTAAAACAGTTATTGATATGCAAGCTAACGTTTTGCTTAGTTTGGTCAAATAGCGTTGCCATTTGTTGCTGCGAAAGCCAGACGGTTTCATCTTCGAGCCTGACTTCTATATGTTCAGCTAACTCATTAGGACGATATAGTATGATTTCATTTTTCATTCTTAAAAAACTATTCAAACATTATTTGTAACTGTTTAGCTGGTTTCATTGATTCCCAAATCATCACGACCCCATCCCCAGCCCTTCCCCTGAAGGAGAAGGGAGACCAGCGCACAAGCCACAGATGCGGCTTGTGCGCTGGCATTCTCCCCCTTCAGGGGGAGTTAGAGGGGGTCATTGATAATGACCATTTTGAACATAGTTGAGAAAAGCATGCTAAATAGATACCATTATTTAATCTTTTCTTAAAATCAATTTCAATACCTGTAAAAGCATCAACTTCAGCGTTTATGGCGGGAAGCAGCAGTGTGTCCAAACAAGATTATTCTCGTTGATTGAGCTGGCTGTTGAGCTTGCCGAAACAGTCGAAAGCCGGTAGTTGTGGTGGTTGAGCCTGTCGAAACCAGCTTGCCGAAACCAGCTTGCCGAAACAGTCAAAACTACCACGCATACTTAGGCTGCTCTACGCCGGCCATTGTAAACTGGATGCGCTTGCGCTGTTTGTCGATGCTTTCTACTTTTACTTTTACGCGCTGGTTGAGGCGCAGGTGGTCGGCGGGATCGCGCACGAAGGTGTCGGCGATTTTGCTTTTGTGCACCAGCCCGTCCTGATGGACGCCCACATCCACAAAGGCGCCAAAGGCCGTGATGTTGGTCACCAGTCCGTTGAGCACCATGCCGGGCTTCAGGTCGTTGAGCGAATTGATGCCTTCGGTAAACTGAAAGACGCCGAATTTCTCGCGCGGGTCGCGCCCGGGTTTGGCCAGCTCCTCCATGATGTCGTGCAGCGTGGGCAGCCCGGCGCTTTCGGTGATAAACTCATGAATATCTATTTGCTTTTGCAAAGCCTCATCCTGCATCAGCGCACCGATGGTTACATTTAATTTTTTCGCCATCTTAGCCACGATGTGGTAGCTCTCGGGATGCACGGCGCTGCGGTCGAGCGGGTTTTCGCTTTCGCGGATGCGCAGAAATCCCGCTGCCTGTTCAAAAGATTTTGGACCGAAACGTTTGACTTTTTTGAGGCTTTCGCGCGAGGCAAAGGCGCCATTTTCGTTGCGGTGCTCCACGATATTTTGCGCAAGCGCCGGTCCGATGCCTGCCACGTGTGCGAGCAACTGCGGGCTGGCGGTGTTTACCTCCACACCAACTGCATTCACGCAACTGGCCACGGTATCCTGCAGGCTTTCGGCCAACAAAGTTTGGTTTACATCGTGTTGGTATTGTCCCACGCCAATGGAACGCGGGTCGATTTTGACGAGTTCGGCCAGCGGGTCCATCAGCCGGCGCCCGATGGAGACGGCGCCACGAACGGTGACGTCGTAATCGGGAAACTCCTCGCGTGCTACCGCCGAGGCAGAATACACCGAGGCGCCGCTTTCGTTGACCATCACAGCGATGACCTCGCGGTTGAAGCGCAGATATTTCACCATCCGTTCCGTTTCGCGCCCGGCGGTGCCGTTGCCGATGGCGATGGCATCAATCTTATAGGCGCCAACCAGTTGTTCGATTTTGTTGATGGATTGCCTGACCTCACTTTGCGGCGGATGCGGATAGATGGTTTCGTTGTGCAGCAGTTTGCCCTGTGCGTCGAGGCACACCAGTTTGCAGCCGGTGCGGAAGCCAGGATCGATGGCCAGCACATTTTTTTGCCCCAGCGGCGGCGCCATGAGCAACTGCCGCACATTGTCGGCAAAAACGCGGATGGCCTCGCGGTCGGCGCGCTCTTTGGCCTGGTTGCGATATTCGGTTTCCAACGAAGGCTGCAAGAGCCGTTTGTACGAATCTTTTAGCGCAAGCTGCACCTGAGCAGCCGCTTCCGAAGAATTTTTGATAAGCCGTTTTTCCAGAATCTGAACGGCAACTTCTTCGGGCGGCGCTACCTCCACACGCAGCAAACCTTCGTTCTCGCCACGAAACATGGCCAGCACCCGGTGCGATGGTGCGCGGCGCAACGATTCCGAGAAGTCGAAATAGTTACTGTAATTTCCTGCAAATTCCTCTTTGTCTTTGACAACTCTGGAGCTTATGGTGGCTTGTGTGGCAAACAGGCGACGCAGCCGCTGACGCACACCGGCGTTCTCGTTGGTCCATTCAGCGATGATGTCACGCGCGCCGCTCAGCGCAGCATCAGCGGTAGGAACATCTTTGGTGGCATCGACATATTTTTCGGCCACAGCCACAATATCGCCGGCACGCTGTGCCATAATAATTTTGGCGAGTGGCTCCAGCCCGCTTTCGCGTGCTATTATGGCGCGTGTGCGCCGCTTGGGACGATAGGGCAAATAAATATCTTCCAGCTCGGCCAGCGACTCCGCTTCTTCGATCTGCCGGCGAAGCTCGTCGGTGAGCAATTCGTTTTCGGTGAGCGTGCTGAGGATGCTCGCCCGGCGTTTGTCGATCTCGTCGAGTTTATTTTTGCGGTCGCGGATGGCAGCAAGCTGCACCTCATCGAGGCCGCCGGTGGCTTCTTTGCGGTAACGCGCCACAAAAGGGATGGTGTCGCCCTGGGCAAAAAGCATCAGGGTGCTCTTCACCTGATTTTCGGTAATTCCCAATTCTTCGGCGATAAGCCGCACATGACGGTTTTCGAAATCCATTTTTAAAGAAGGTTTTAAAAAGTTTAGAAACACATTATTCACTAATCAGGAAACCCTGAACGTTAACATGCGGGCTAAAGCCCGCCTACATCAACATCTTTCAATGCGCGCATCATAATATGCGCTTTATTTGGGCTAAAGCCCCATGAAACTTTGTATCTTTTTTTACCCCCGGCCTAAAGGCCGGGGTTAGTGATCTTTGTCCTGATAACCACTTCTATAAGTGTCAATAATCACACTTTCTCAATCTTCAAATCAGCATGTTCATCCGATGGCAGATACACCAGCCAGGGCACCACCTCGGTCATTCCCATATCCCGAAGTGCTGCGGCATAAGTTTCCATCTGCTGCTGATGCATCGGGTTTTCTTTGCCGGTTTTGTAATCGATCACGGCGGTGCCTGAAGGGAGTTTTACCACACGGTCGGGGCGCAACGCATGGCCGTCGGACAAAAGGATGTCGCGTTCGGTCATCACCTCTGCGCCGGGAGCAAAATATTGTGCCAGCGTGGAGTGGCTCACCAGCTGATCCAAACTTTTGGCAATAGCCTCTTTTTCGCCGGCCGCCAACAAACCCTGCATCACGGCCTGCTCGATAGCACCAGGAATATCGGCGGAAGTGTTGATCTGCGACAAGAGGTGGTGCATCATGATGCCGCGGTCGCGACGCCGATCAGGAGCAGCGCCTTCCCAAAATTCCGGCGCCCGGTAACGGATGCTTAGCTTTTCGCGCCAGCGTCCGGCCTGCAATCGTTCAGCAGTACTTTCATCGTGTTCAGGCGCTTTTATTTCTAATTTATAATCTTCAGAAACATCTGCACCAAAATGGTATTGCAGCTTTTCTGCATCCCAAAGCCCTTTGGATTCGAGATATTGATAAAAAATATCGGCACCATCCAGCAAAGTTTCTGACGGCTTCCAGACCCCATCCTCTTTGGCTTTGCTTTCCATCATTACCACAAGCCGATTTACCGGTCGCGTCATGGCAACATACAGCACATTGAGCACGTCGAGCTTCGACTTGCCACTCTCGGCTTCGTTGATCTCGCTGTGGCTGCTTTCTTTTAATAAATTGCCCGTCGTTACCAGCGCCATTGGCAACGGTGTTTCTGGCTGCAGTTCCGGGTCGATCCACAGAAACTCACCGAAGTTCTTCGATTTGATGTCGGCATAGGGCATTATCACCACCGGAAACTGCAGGCCCTTGGCTTTGTGAATGGTCATCACCGTTACCGCCTGCATGGTTTCGGGCACCACGATGGATTTGTCGCTGCACTCCTCCTCCCAAAAGCGCAAAAAGTCGGGGATGCCTTCGGGATTGGTAACGGTGTATTTGATGATGATGTCGATAAAAAACCTTACGAAGTCGTTGCTGCCGCCTTCCGACAATTCAAAAACACGAATTACCTCGTGCACCAGATCGGTAAGGCTTAGGCTGGCCAGCTTTGGAAAATCAATATCATAACCGAAAACTTCGTGCAGCAATGCCGACAGGGAAAGCCCTTGCGGATTTTTGTTGTTAATATCAAGGCTCAAATTCAGAAGCTGATCAAAACCCGCAATTTTTTCGGGATGCCGGCTAAAGAGATAGGCGAGCATTTCGCCGATGTTGATTTTGTTGGTTTTATCATTAATAAACCGAAGAAGCGCAATGATAAAATTCACTTCCGGACTTGAGGTGAGCAGCAGCGCCTCGCTGGTAACCACGCTGATGCCGTTGTAGGTGAGATGCTGCGCAATATCGCTTGCCTGTTTGTTTTTTCGGGTCAGAATGGCGATCTGTCCGGGCAGGAACGTATGAAGTTGTTTCTGCACCTGCTCCATAATGGCAGCCATCCATTGCTGATTTTTTTCCTCCTTAGCATCAGCACCCGTTTCAGTTTCGTTTTTTTCAAATTTTAAAAAATGAATATCCACGCTGCCGCCGGTTTTCTTTTCGTCGACCTTTTGCGGACTGCAATCGTAGATGGTTTGTAGATTTTCGGGCATCAACTGTTTGGCAAAATCAAAAAAGTCGTTGTTAAATCCCACTACTTCCTTGAATGATCGGTAATTGGTATCAAGCTCCAATTCTTTGCAGTGATGTCGCAACAGGTTTTCGCGTGCTAACATTATCGGATCTCCGTGGTGGTGCAACAATCCCGGCAGCGCGGCAAACTGCTCTACATCGCCATTCCGGAAACGGTAAATGGCTTGTTTGCCATCGCCTACAATCATGTTGAAATGATTGCTTGCCAGCGAATTTTCGAGGAGCGGCAGCATGTTGTGCCATTGCAGCACCGAAGTGTCCTGAAACTCGTCGATGAGAAAATGGCGGAATTTTTCACCGATGCGCTCGTAGATAAACGGTACCGGCTCGCGCTGCACGATGGTGGCAATGCGCTTATTAAATTCGGAGATATGCACGATGTTCTCGTTGTCACGAAAATCCTGCATCACTTTTTCGATCTCGTTGAGCAGCGCCATTTCATAAATATGATTGAGGACGAGCTGATACAGCTTGTAATGTGGCAATTGATCCTGAATAGTTGCAGCGGTTATGTGAAGCAGCCGATCCAGATCGGGTTGTAAGGTTTCGATGACCAAACGTTTGTCGGGCGGGCATTTACCGGAATGCCAGGTCTTAGAATCGAACAGTTTGGAAACATAACTATTGGGTTCCGGCTTACTGAAATCCCCATTGGCAATGCGATTGAAGTAGGAATATATTCCGGAACTTCCGTGACTCATCATCCAGTCGGTAATTCCATTTTGCGTAAGCAACTTCATCGCCTCGGCAGCCGGAGCTTTTATTTTGTTTTGGATGCTTGCGCAATGTTTCGACAACTGCTGTTCGATTTGCCTGAAGTCGCTGATGGAGAGATGCCGCAGCTTGTCGGCCGCCAGTTGGCTATCTTCGCGCAGCATGATTTTGCCAAATTTAAAAATTTCCCCTTCGATGTTCCAGCTTTTCTCATCCTCCATTTTTGTTTTTATAAAACTTACCAGCAGCGTGGTGAGTTGCGGCTCTACACCCGCCTTGCTTAGCAGCGCGTCGATACTTTTGCGCAGGAGATTTTCGGCGTTGAGTTCCACCTCGAAGCCGGCGGGCAACTTCAGCTCACGCGCAAAGCTACGCACGATGCTCTGCACAAAGCTGTCGATGGTGCCGATGGCGAAGTTGGAATAGTCGTGCAGAATGTTGCCCAACACCAGTTGCGCCCGCGCCTGCACAGCCGCTGTGTCGCCCTGAATCAATTCGCTATAATGCGCCGACAATCCTGCCAGCATTCCACGGTCTTTGTCGTTGGTGGCGCCATAGGCCATCAGCGCCAGATATTGCAGGATGCGGTCTTTCATCTCGGCGGCGGCTTTGTTGGTGAAAGTGATGGCCAGGATATGCCGGTAATCCTCCGGCTGCTGCATCACCAGATTCAGGTATTCTTTTACCAGCGTGTAGGTCTTGCCCGAACCGGCGGAAGATTTATAAATGGTGAAACTCATCGGTAAAAACGCTTTTTTGATAAATGATTTAAAAGTAAAAAATACGATGAACGCAGACGCACGACCCCCGCTGGAGCGGGGCAGGCTGTGGGTCTCTACATCCCTATCCTTTTTGTTTCCTATTGGATTATTAATTTTTGTGTTAATAATTTCTCTGATGTGGCCAGCCGCAGCAGATACATACCGGGTTGTAGCCGGTTGGCGAATGGAATAACCGATTGTCCGGATGGCAACCTGCCGTTGAATATTTCGGCGACACATTTTCCGGAAAGATCGAAAATTGCCATCGAAACCACCTCCGGGCGGTGGAGATGAACAGTTGCTGTGGCGTCGCCGGCCATTGGATTGGGAGCTACCGAAAGACGCGTTTCAAGCGCAACCGGCTGCTTTATTCCTACGTTGGTGCCGGCGATCGAATCGAGCCAGGCGACGGTGATGAGCGGCCCTTCGATGGTTGCCTGCAAGAGTGGCTGCCCATATCCGGTGCCAAGCCATTTGTACTCCACGTAGTTGCGGTTGAGCGCGGTGCCAAACTGGAGTGAATCCACGTAGATGCTGTCGGTTTCTTTGACTGTAGAGCGCAGGCGCAGCACGTCGAAAGTGCCGTACGAGGTGGTGAGCGTGCCCCAGCCGTCAACCACGTTTACACGCTTGCGGTCGATGCTGATGTAGCCCACGTTTGGCAGGCCAAAGCTTACTCCCGACACACTCGAATCGGCATGACCGAAGTTAAGCGGAAATTTATAGATCACATCGGCACTGTTAAATTTGAGCGGCACCGGGATGTCGTTGATGGTAAAGGCAAAGCCCACATCAGTAAAGAAACCGGAGGTATTTTTAAAAAACCGGTAAGGGTCGGTTAGCGAAACGCCGACAAGGGTGTCGAGGTTTATACCTGTGTATTTCTGGGCCACGTTGGCCACCACGCCGGGAAAGAAAACGAGCTGGTAAAGAAATGGCACGGAGCTTACACTGACGAATGTGTCGACGGTTTGAAACACTGGCTGCAGCTCCGAAAAATCCCAGTCGTAACCGGCGCCCGTAACCGTGAAATCGATGCCGGTAATATCAAGGCTGTTGCTCTTGCGCAGCGTGTCGCCGACGGCGGGCATGTCGCTGCTGCTGATGGTAATTTGTGCGTAAGCCGGAAGCATGATCCCCAAGGCCAACAGCATCAATAAAAAGTGTTGTTTGATAAATAGTTTCATAATGATCAGGTTTTGTAAATATTAAAAAATAAACTTCTAAAAAGATTGGCGAATTTACGCAAAACCTGCAAGTATTTACCGCCTTCCACCCGAAACAAAATCATAATTTTGCAAAATGACGTTTTAATATGATTATCAACGAGAAAAGCTGCTCCATATCAGCCGGCATTATAAAAAAATATCATTATTCTAAAAAAGATTTTCCATAGCATCATCTACCTGATTGCTTTTGTGGTTTCGCTGCAACTGGTAGTTTTTCTTTTGCTACGCAACCCGGAGGTGCAGACGCTTGTCACGCGTTTTGCCGCAGCCTTCCTTACGCAGAAGACCGGCACTACTATCAGCATTGATGGCATCCAGGTGGGGCTTACAGGCAAATTGCACCTTACGGGATTGGTGATAGAGGACGAGCATGGCAACGAGATGATTGTTGCCGACGAGCTGTCGGTGGCTTTGGCAGGAATCCATCAAACCCGGCGAACAGTGCGTCTGCGCATGGTGCATCTTACCGGTGCCGAGTTTGTCCTGCGCCGCTACTCCACCGACGACCTTAACAACTTAAGTTATTTCCTGCGGCATTTCGTAAGTCCCGACAGTGACACGCTAAAGCGAAAACCACCACCAAAGCCCTGGAAGCTGCAGGTAAATGACTTGCAGATACGCAATGCACATTTTATTTATGAAGATGCCAACGCCAAAGTTGCAAGCCGCGGCATCGACTACAACGACATAGAGCTGCTCGATCTGGACTTGCTGGCCACATCGGTAGTCATCGACCACGACACCATCAGCACCAGAATTCAAAATCTGACTTTCGTCGAAAAAAGCGGCTTCGATCTCAAGGAGTTTTCGGGCATCGTCCGATTTAGCCCTGTGGGGATTTCGGTTAAAAATCTGTTGCTGGTTACCAACCACTCCAACGTAAACCTCGACCTTGCGTTTACCTATGCCAACCTGAAAGCTTTTAATAATTTTGTTGAGGAGGTGCATTTCGACGGCACCTTTGGTGAGTCGAAGCTCGATATGAGCGACATCGGGTACTTTGCCGAAACGATGTTTTCGATGACCAACACCATCGGGATAGAAGGCAGCGTGAAAGGGACGGTTAGCAACATCCGCGGCAGCGACCTCGACATCACCTATGGCACCGACACGCGCTTTGTTGGCTCGGTGCAAATGAACGGCCTGCCCGACTTCTACGAAACCTTTATTAATACCAATATTGAAACCTTTACGACGCGTACGCGCGACATCCGCTCTTTTGGGTTGCCCGGCGAGGCGCCCCCCATCGTGGTGCCCGACCTGCTGATGAAAATGGGAATGGTAAAAGTTTCGGGGAAGTTTACCGGCTTCTACAACGATTTTGTAGCCAAAGCAGTAATACAAAGCCGGGTCGGTCGCCTTAGAACCAATCTTGTAATGAAGACCAGCCAGCAAAATACGATCACTTACCAAGGGAATCTGGTAGCCAGCAATCTGGACGTTGGCAATCTGTTCGACGCGCAGGCTACCCTGGGAAAGACCAGTTTTACACTTGATGTGGATGGAGAAGGCTTTAACAAGGATTCGCTGCGCATCAACACCAAAGGGGTCATTCAGTCGCTGCAGTTTAATGATTATGATTACCAAAACATCGCCATCAATGCAAGCCTGGATGAGTTGATTTTTAAAGGTCGCGCTGCCGTCGACGATCAAAGCCTCGACTTTGTCTTCGACGGGCTTATCGATTTCAACGACGAGATCCCGCGCTTCGATTTTAAAGCCCGCATCAACCACGCCGATCTTTACGCGCTGCATTTGTCATCGCGCGACAGCGTCAGCATCCTGAGTACTGTAATAAATGCCGACATACAAGCCACCAGCATCGACGACATCAACGGAACCCTGGCAATAAACAACACCTCCTACATCGAAGGCAGTAAAGAGTACAAACTAAAAAAACTTCAAGCGGTTGCCTGGCAATCCAGCGATGGGCTTTCGGGCATAAGCCTGGCTTCCGACTACATCGACGCGCGGCTGGAAGGTTATTACAAATTGAGCACCCTGACGGAAACTCTCGGGAATTACATCCAGCAGTATAGTCCGGTACTGGCTGCGCAACTACCCTGGCAGCAGGCGCCGGGTACGGAGCAGCAATATCTTAATTTTAATATAGAACTAAAAAACACCGACGCCCTCACCGATCTTTTCGTTCCGGCACTCAAACTTGCCCCACTGACAGTGATAGAAGGCACGGCCAATCTCACCGGCGAAAAGGTGAAGCTGCGCGCCCACGCCGACTGGATAAAATATACCACCCTGACCGCTTACGACTGGAACCTGAAGACCAGCAGCAGTGAAGATGCTTTTGAGCTTACCACAGGTTTCGACAGAGTGATGCTCAAAGACGTCAGCACCTCCGACACGGTGGGCTATGGCATCGACAGCCTGCAGATTAACACCCGCCTGGCACGCGACACCATTCAATTTGAGCTGCTCTGGAACGATCTGGACAACACCAACAAAAACACCGGCCAGGTAGGTGGCTACGTGCAGCTCGACAGCACCCGGATAGTTGCCGCACTTACGGAAGTTAATATGACTTTTGATAGCGCTGCCTGGCACATCCGCCCGGACAACCGCATTGCAGCCGACACCAGCGGTATCATCTTCGACAACCTCAACTTTTACAGCGACACAAGCTGGGTGCACATCGCCGGTGGCATCACCTCACAACCCGACGATAGCCTGCATCTGGCTTTTGCATCGCTCAACATCTCGGAGCTTGATCAGCTTATCCGCGGCGACATGATCGACGTGGACGCCATTCTAAGTGGTGAGGTGACGCTGGTAAACGTAATGAAAGAACCTAATTTCCTTGCCGACATCATCCTGGAAGATTTGTTTTTTAATGGCGAAAAACTCGGGATGATGAAACTAAAAACAGTATGGAACGATTCGGCCCAACGACTCAGGGTAAACACGCGCATCCTGCGCAGCGGCAACCTTGGCGTAAGCGAAGTGCTGGCCATCACCGGCGACTATTTCCCCACCGGCACGCGTGAAAATTTCGATCTCGACCTGACGCTCAACAACCTGGGCATCCAGATCGTCAATCCCTTTATCAGAGATTATGCTGTGATCGATCCGGCCAGCCTGGCCAGCGGCACGCTGCACGTCAGCGGAAACCACGGCCAGCCGGTAGCTACCGGAACCATCAAACTCATGCGGACGCAGTTTTTGATAAAATATCTCAACACACTCTACTCGATAGCCGGCTCTGTGGAGGTAGCCAAAAATGCCATCAACGTGAGCAACCTGGCTCTTTACGATACACGGCAGCATTCGGCTGCTATCTCGGGGAGCATCACGCATGATTATTTTAAGGATTTCCGGCTTGCCATTACCATCGATCTCGAAAACCTGCGCGCCCTCAACACATCGGCCCGCGACAATGAAATATTTTACGGCACAGCCGCTGCCACCGGCAAAGTAGCAATCAATGGCCCCTTCGACGACATCCTAATGACGATCAACGCCCGCACCAACGAAGACACGCGCATCATTATCCCCATTACTTCAGGGCTGAGCGTTTCGGAAAACGATTTTATTATTTTTATAAATGATGCCGACACTTCCCAAAAAAAGAGGGAGAATTATAATGTAAATACCAAGGGTTTCACCATGAACATGGAGCTGGACGTGACCCCCGACGCTGAAATCGAAATTTATCTGCCCGACAATATGGGCAATATCAAAGGCAGCGGCAACGGCGACATCGGCATGGGCATCACCCCGCGTGGCGATTTTACCATCAACGGCGACTATATCATTACCGACGGGAACTTTTTTTTCAATTTTGAAAACATCCTCGGTCGCAACCTGAAGATTCGCAGCGGCAGCAAGATTTCCTGGACAGGCGACCCTTTAGATGCCACCGTGGATATTACCGCCACTTACACCGTAAAAACAAACCTGACCGGGCTGCGTCTGCAAACCGACTCGACGGCCTTGCGCAACACCCGCGTGGAAGTGCAAAGCAACATCCACCTGATGAACGCCCTTTTTAATCCCGACATCCGCTTCTCGATAGATTTTACCAACGTGGCCAACGATACCAAAGAGATCATCTTTGCTGCCCTCGACACCACCGACCAGTCGGCCATGAGTCAGCAAATAATTTCGTTGCTGATACTGGGCAGCTTTAGCTACACCACCGCCGGCCCCAACATCGGCGCCACAGGCTTTAAGCTGCTCAGCAACCAGCTCAGCGGCTGGCTCTCCAAGATCAGCAAGGATTTCGACATCGGCATCAACTACCAGCCAGGAACCGAACTTACCGAAGAAGAGCTGGAGGTAGCCCTGCGAACACAGCTATTTAACGATCGCCTTTCGATAGACGGAAACTTTGGCGTACGCGGCACCACACGCGAACAAAATACCAGCAACGTGGTGGGCGACATCAATGTGGAATACAAAATTACCAACGACGGGCGTTTTCGTATCAAAGCCTTCAACCGCACCAACGACATCAGCTTCCTCGAAGACAACGCGCCCTACACGCAGGGTGTGGGAATATTTTACCGTAAGGAGTTTGATAGCTTTAGCGATCTTTTTGGCATCCGCTCCAGGAACATGCCAAAACAAACCCAACAAAAACCAGCAAACGACGCTGCAACGAAAAATGAGGAACAGGCGGAGGAGAAATAAACTTTGTTACCCTGCTTTGCGTTAGCACCAATCAAAGATTAAAATTTAAAAATTTTATGACATACATCCTCGGCATCGAATCATCGTGCGACGACACCTCGGCAGCGGTATTGGCCGACACCACCATGCTCTCCAATGTAACGGCCAGCCAGGAGGTGCATCGCAAATACGGCGGCGTGGTGCCGGAGCTGGCATCGCGTGCGCATCAGCAAAACATTGTGCCGGTGATACATGAGGCGTTGCAGGTGGCAGGCATCCCAAAAGAAGAACTCCATGCGGTGGCTTTCACGCGCGGGCCGGGGCTGCTTGGCTCTTTGCTAGTGGGAACTTCCTTTGCCAAGGCTTTTGCGCTGGGTCTTGATTTGCCGCTCATCGAAGCCGACCACATGAAGGCGCATATTCTGGCACATTTTATCCAACTGCCGGCGGAAAATAAAAAGGTGCCGCAGTTTCCGTTTTTGTGCCTCACCGTTTCGGGCGGGCATACGCAAATCGTGCTGGTGAGGGATTATTTTGAGATGGAGATCGTAGGACAGACCATCGACGATGCGGCAGGCGAAACCTTTGATAAAGCCGCTAAAATCATGTCGCTGCCCTACCCCGGCGGCCCGGTCATCGACAAGCTTGCTGCTGCCGGCGATCCTGACAGGTTCCCGTTTCCACACCCGCAGGCCAAAGGATTCGATTATAGCTTCAGCGGACTGAAGACCTCCTTTCTTTATTTTCTGCGCGACAGCCTGAAAAACAACCCACATTTTATCGACGAAAATAAAGAAGACCTCAGCGCCTCACTGCAGAAGACCATCATCAGCATACTGATGCACAAACTTACGCTGGCCGCCGAACATTATGGCATCAACCAGATAGCCGTTGCCGGCGGCGTTTCGGCTAACACTGGGCTGCGGCGTGCCATGCAGCAGGCACAGGCCGACAAAGGCTGGGAAACCTTTATTCCGCCCTTTTCATTTACCACCGACAATGCCGCCATGATTGCCGTTTCGGGGTATTTTAAATATTTACAAAAGGATTTTACCACGCACAGTGCAGCTCCCTACACAAGAGGTGGGATTGGGTGAGCGCTTTCTGATCATTGGATGTGACCCCGACTCTATAGCTCGTTTACAGACGCTAACATCTTAGCGCAAAAACAGGAAAATAAAAAGAGCTACCGACGATCCGTGTGGCTTTTGCACACAGGCCATCGATAGCTCCAAAGTAATTTATTAACAAATACTATGACTACGAACCGAGCACTTAAAAGATATAAAAGCAGCCAGTGTTAGTTGTCAGCGTACTCCTCGAGGATGCGTTTTACATCGTCGGGTGCCATACGTCCGTAGGTTTTGTCGCCAATCTGCACCACCGGTGCCAGACCGCATGCACCCACGCAACGCAGACAGGTAAGCGAAAATTTACCGTCGGGTGTCGATTCGCCAACTTTGATATTCAGTACTTTTTTGAATTCATCGAGCACCTTCTCGGCGCCGCGGACATAGCAGGCTGTACCGGTACAAATCGAAATGGGGTGTTTACCACGCGGTATCATCGTGAAAAACGAATAGAACGTTACCACGCCATAAATTTTAGCCAGCGACACCTTGAGCTGGTTACTCACCACCTCCTGCACCTCGGCAGGAAGGTATCCAAACTCGCCCTGAACCCTGTGAAGCACGTTTACAAGATCGCGAGGATTATTGCCGAACGATTCGCATATCTCGATGATCTTTGCGACGTCCTTTTCTTTCAATTTTATTTTTATTGATGACATATTTCAAAAGCTATTTACGTCAGAATTTTTTAATCAAACTATTTTCCTTATTAAGCCTAACCGGATTACTCCTCGATAAATACTTCTTTTTTGCGGTCGAAGTAATGCGTGTGGAGCAAATGGTGCGATTTTTCGCTAAGCGGTTTACCCAAAAACTCTTCGTAAAGTTTCAGGATGTATGGGTTCTCGTGCGATTTGCGCAGGACTTTACCGGCGTCTTCGGCATAAATCGCTTTGGTTCGCGCTTTAAGGATGCTGGTGTCGCCGTGGATGTAAGGCTGTCCGCCGCCGCCGATACAACCGCCGGGGCATGCCATAATCTCGATGGCGTGATAAGTGTTTTTGCCCGACTTGATGTCTTCGAGCAATTTGCGTGCGTTACCCAGTCCGTGGGCTATGCCGATGTTGATGGGAAGACCGTCAAAGTCGACTGTTGCCGAGCGGATACCCTCCATACCACGTAGCTGCTCAAAATCTACTTTTTCGAGCGTTTTGCCGGTGTGCACCTCGTAAGCGGTACGCACAGCAGCTTCTATTACTCCGCCGGTAGCGCCGAAGATAACACCGGCACCGGTAGATTCGCCTAATGGCGTGTCGAAGTCGCTGTCGGGCAGCGATACAAAATCGATGTTGGCGCGTTTGATAAGATGTGCCAGCTCGCGTGTAGAAATAGAATAATCGACGTCAGGATTACCTTCGGTTTTAAACTCGTCGCGGGTACACTCGTACTTCTTGGCCACACAGGGCATGATAGAAACCACGATGAGTTTCTTGCGATCTACTTTAATTTTATCAGCAAAGTAGGTTTTGGCAATTGCACCAAACATCTGCTGTGGCGAGCGTGCTGTAGAAGGAATTTCCTTCATCTCCGGGAAGTTGTGTTCAAAAAACTTAACCCAGGCCGGGCAGCACGAAGTGAGAATGGGCAACTTCACGTCGGGATCGCCCTTCAGGTGAAGGTTCAGGCGCTCCAGCAACTCACTGCCTTCTTCCATGATGGTAAGGTCGGCGGCAAAGTCGGTGTCGAACACATAATCAAATCCCAGCTCACGCAGAGCAGTAGCCATTTTTCCGGTAACCAGTGTTCCCGGCTCCATGCCGAACTCTTCGCCCAGCGCTGCACGTACCGCAGGAGCGGTTTGCACCACCACTACTTTGTCGGGGTTGGCCAGGTCGTTAATCAATTGGTTGGAGTGGTCGACTTCTGTAAGGGCGCCGGTAGGGCATACGTTGATGCACTGCCCGCAATAGGTACAAACGCTGTGGTCGAGGTTCATCTCGAAAGCGGGAGCTACCACCGAATGGAAGCCGCGGTTTATCGCCGAAAGAACACCAACCGTCTGCACATCGTTGCACATCACTTCGCAGCGACGACACATAATGCATTTATCCACATCGCGGATGATGGAGGGGGAAGTGTCTTCGCGGTAGGTACTTTGCTCGCCGATATAAGGCACCTCACGGATGCCAAGTCGGATGGCCAGATCCTGCAACTCGCAGTTGCCTGACTTGGCACAAACCAGACAGTCGAACGGGTGGTCGCTAAGGATAAGCTGAACCACCGTTTTGCGGGCATTCAACACGCGCATCGAGTGGGTGCTTACCACCATGTCAGGCATACAATCGGTAGCACAGGCGGGAGCCAGGTTGCGGCGGCCTTCTACTTCTACCACACACACACGGCAGCCGCCCGGTTTGTTTTCAATATTCAGATCGCCCATGTTCAGATAACACAAGGTAGGGATGTGAATACCAATGCTTTTGGCGGCATCCAGAATAGTGGTGCCTTTTTTAACTTCTACAGTTTTTTTATCTATGGTCAAACGGATCATTTCCATTATAATGCTTTTTTAATAGTTGGGTTAAACAATTTCGATAGCATTGAATTTGCACTTCTCCATGCAGGTTCCGCATTTGATACAGGTGCTTTGATCGATTTCGTGTACCTGTTTGCGTTCTCCCGAAATACAGTTAACGGGGCAGTTGCGGGCACAGGCAGTACATCCCACACAATTGTCGGGGATGATCACGTAACGCATCAGCGACTTGCAGGCGCCGGCGCGGCATTTATGATCTTCCACGTGTTCTACATATTCGTCCCAGAAATTATTGAGGGTCGAAAGAACGGGGTTGGGTGCGGTTTGTCCCAGGCCACAAAGGGAAGTATCTTTGATGACGTTGCTCAGATTTTTCATACTCTCGAGCGTCTCCATGGTTGCTTTTCCTTCGGTGACGGTTTGGAGCATCTCGTGCAGGCGTTTGTTGCCAATGCGGCAGGGGCTGCACTTTCCACACGATTCTTCAACGGTAAATTCCAGGTAAAACTTAGCCATCGACACCATGCAGTCATCTTCGTCCATTACAATCATACCTCCCGATCCCATCATGGAGCCGGCAGCTATCAGCGTATCGTATTCGATAGGCGTATCCAGATGCTTTTGAGTAAGACATCCGCCCGAGGGGCCACCTGTTTGTACCGCTTTAAATTCTTTGCCGTCTTTGATACCGCCGCCAATTTCAAAAATTACTTCGCGCAGGGTAGTTCCCATGGGCACTTCTATCAAGCCCACGTTGTTAATCTTTCCGGCCAAAGCAAACACTTTGGTGCCTTTAGAGCGCTCGGTTCCAATGCTTGAAAACCAGTCGGCGCCTTTGTTGATAATGATTGGGATGTTGGCAAAAGTTTCCACGTTGTTTACGCAGGTGGGTTTGCCCAGATAGCCATCCACCGCCGGGAACGGAGGTTTGAAGGTAGGCTCCCCACGGCCACCTTCCATCGAAGCGATAAGGGCTGTTTCTTCGCCGCACACAAAAGCGCCGGCACCATAACGCAGCTCTATCTCGAAATCAAAATCGGTATCGAAAATTCTCTTACCCAGCAGCCCGTATTCCATTGCCTGATCGATAGCGATCTTCAGGCGTTTGATGGCCAGTGGATATTCGGCGCGTATATAAATAAGGCCTTTGCTGGCGCCAATGGCGTAGCCGCAAATGGCCATAGCCTCGAGCACAGCGTGTGGGTCGCCTTCCAGTATGGAGCGGTCCATAAAAGCACCCGGATCGCCTTCGTCGGCGTTGCACACTACATATTTCTGATCGGATACGCTTTTGCGGGTAATCTCCCACTTGAGGCCGGTGGGGAAACCTCCGCCACCACGACCGCGCAAGCCCGACTTCTTCATGATATCGATTACCGCATCAGGTGTCATCTCGGTGAGACATTTGCCCATAGCATCGTAGCCGTCGCGCGCCAAATATTCGTCGATATTTTCGGGGTTGATAAAACCACAGTTGCGCAAAGCAATACGAATTTGTTTGCGGTAGAAACCCATGTGCCGGCTGTCGGGGATGTGCTCTTTGTTTTCAGGATCGGTGTAAAGCAGGCGTTCTACTTTACGACCTTTCAACACATGCTCTTCCACGATTTCGCGTGCATCGGCAGGCATCACTTGTGTATAGAAGGTGTTGTCGGGATGTACTTTCACAATCGGTCCTTTTTCACAAAAGCCGAAGCATCCTGTTTTTATCACCTTAGCTTCATTTTCCAATCCATGCGCTTTTAGCTCACGGGCGAGTTCCATCTCCAGCGCCTCACTCTCGGAAGCCCGGCAACCCGTACCGCCGCAAACCAGCAATTGCATTTTGAGTTGTTGTGCCATATCTTGCTTGTTACTTTTTAGTCAATAGATTCATAATTCACCGGAATGATGCCTTCGACGAGTTCACCATTTTTGATGTATTTCTCGATGATTTCATCGGCACGTTTAGTATCCACGTATCCGAAAACGACAGGCTCTTCGCCAGGCCGTGTCACCTCAATAGTAGGCTCGGCATAGCAATAGCCCATGTCGCCGGTTTGTGTTACTACAGCATCGATGCTGCGCTTGTCGAGTTCTACGATGAGAAAATCCATGATACGCTTGGCGCCGGAAGCAATGCCGCTGGTAGCCATGCCCACTTTGATCTGAACATACTTTTCAGGATCATTGCTTTTTTCGCGCAGGTTGAGCTGCTTCTGCTGATCTTCCCTCATCTTACGCAACTCGGCTAAATTTTTAATTTTTGCCATCTCTTGTTTTACTTGTTTTGTTCAGTTAATTTATCTCTAAAAATTACTATATCGTTTCCTTACAGTTATTTACCTTTAATCAAAACCCTTTTTACGGTGCAAAATTATGATGAAACTGCATTGAAAAAACATTTTTTTGTGAATAACATAACAGTGTTACTAAATTAACATTACCGAATCTGACTTTTGCAAAAACCGCCTTTTGCACCCCGTTATTTATCAGTGAGATAGCAACAGCCAGATGCTTCATTTCGTGACTGTTACAAATCCTTACAGGCAAAGGGCAGGTATGCTTTTGTCAGAAACGAAAGCCAACAGGTCTCATCTGGTTAAATCCAAAATTGCATTTACAAAGGTAAGCGGGTGAACGGGATTTCCCGGGATGAACAAGTCGATGTAATATTTATCCAGAAAACTACGATTTATGGCCGGACTTCCGGCGAAAAGCCCACCGCTGATGGCATCAACACCAACAAGAACAATTATTTTTGGTGAAGGAATGGCATCGTAGCAAATTTGTAAAGCTTCAGCCATATTTTCGGAAACAGGCCCTGTGATTACCACGCCATCGGCATGACGAGGCGAAGCAACGAATTCGATTCCATAGCGCCCCATATCGAAGTTGGCGTTTCCACTGGCCCCCAGCTCATACTCGCACGAATTATCGCCTCCTGCCGATACTTGTCGCAATTTTATCGATCTCGAAAAAGTCGTTCTTACCTCTTTTCTGGTTTTATCTTTTTCAAAAATTATAGGATTGCGCTCGCCTTCTTTAACAATTAAGTTTTCGCGCACATTGGATGCGGTTAAATAATCCTGGGAAAATTTTATTTTTTCGGGAAAAGCAAAAGCGCATTCGCCACAAAAAGCACATTTCCCCATGTCGATTCTTACGGGATTGGTAAGAATTGCCTGCAAAGGACAAACATCTGCCAGCGCCTGCTCGTCGACTTTGGCGGTAGAAATTTCTGGCCGGCCTCTGAAAGGCGCTCTAAGCTTTACATTTCTCAAATCCGGAATGTACTGCCTGCCGTTGTGGAGCATTACTTTAATTTCGTTTATCATCGTTCAAAATTTTATAAGTCGTGACCGCAATAGCTCAAATTATAACTTTTGTTGTTGATTGGGAAGTCAGAGATTTCGGTGTTTCTCAACGACAACTCCAGGGCTTTCCAGTTGTGCAAGGACGGGTCTTTGATCTTGTAGTGCCTCAAGCCGCCATCTTCATCAGTAACAGCACAGTGGCACACTTCGCCCCGCCAGGCCTCGTTGACGGAAATTGCGAATTTATCGGGTTTTAATGGTAAATGGTAATTTGGCTTTTCGGTGTTGGAGGCGTCAAACTGGTAATTATTCATCAAATTCCGTATCCAGGCAATAGCGGCTTTTATCTCTTTTTTCTTTAATAAAAAACGCGAATAGACATCGCCTTTGTCGACGACAATCATTTCGAAGGGGAAATTTATCAGCGCTGGATTTGGGTGCGAAACTCTGATGTCGCGTTCGACATTGGTCATTCGCGCTGATGGCCCGACAGCACCAATTAAGCGGGCTTGCTGCGGGGTAATTTTCCCAACAAAATCAAAACGGTTTTGAATGCTTGGCAAACGATAGGTTACGTGAGCCATTTCATCAAACTGCATTTCATATTTTAATAACATTTCGAGCAGTTCTTTTTTTAATGTTTCGGTAAAGGGAAAATTTGTTCCTCCTACCCGCACCAGGCTTTTGCCTAAGCGGTTACCACACCAGCTTTGCGTAAAATTGATAATGGCGGTTCGCAAAATCCCGAAAACATTAGCGCCAAGATGATAGGCCGCATCGATGCACAATGCCGCAATGTCGCCGGTATGAATGGCTATTCGTTCCAGCTCCATTGCCAGGGCACGTTCTATATGTGTTTGTTCGGCAACCTGCTTCCCGGCAAGCGCTTCCATTGTTTGCGCAAACGTGGCAGTGTGCCCGATAACTGTATCGCCTGCAATATTTTCAGCTAAAATATTTCGTTGTAAGTTTTGTTTTTTATCCAGGAAAAGCTGTTCGATGCCGCGATGCTGCCAGCCCAGTTGTATTTCGAGATGCAAAACATTTTCGCCGTTGCAGATAAAACGAAAATGCCCCGGCTCAATTACTCCGGCATGGATAGGCCCAACCCCGACTTCGTGTAGCTCTTCGCTTTTGATAGTATAAAACGGATAATCGTTGATTTGCAAATTCTTATCGGCGCGATTGTGGGCAAAACGAACAGGCTTACACCAGGGATGGCTTAAAAATTCTACGCCAAAATTTTCGTGTATCTCGCGCTCAAAAATATGGAGCGCAAAAATCTTTTCGCTTAAAGCGTGCAAAGCTTGTTTTTCGGTTGCTTTCAGAAAATGGGAAAGGATAATTATGTCGTGATTTTTATCATCAGCAACAGCCATAATAAAGCGAAGCCCGTTCTCATTTTTGTAAGCAAAATAGGTAAGACAGTGATTTTCTTCCTGCGCAAACACTTTTAAAACAAGCGCATAAAAGTCATGGTAAGATAAAATGGGAATCTCCGCTATGTGGACAGACTGATTGTTGTGAATTCGTAATGTGTTTTGCAAGTCAATCATGGCTTTATTAATTATAAAATGGCAATAGCGTTATTAATCAAATCGGTGAAAAACAAGGGGGGATTTACTCCCAGATAAATAACCAGTCCGAAGAGGATAAACTGTGAAATGGTCTCCCAGGGATTCGTTTTTATCGCCTCCCGGTCGACAAGGTTTTCAGTTTCACCATACAAAAGATGAAAGGCGTTTTTACTAAACGAATAAATGATGACCGTCAACAGGATAAGGACAAAAACAGCGATGTAGTAATGCCCGTGAACAAACATGGCTTTAAAAACCAAAAACTCGCTGATGAACAGCCCGGAGGGCGGGATAGCCAGGATTGAAATCACTCCCAGAATAAGCGATAATCCGCCAATGGGGTTCTTCTTAAAATAACCGGCAGCATCTTTTATCCAGTAGGAATTAAAAAACTGATGCACCTGCCCGATTTGGTAAAACAATCCTGCTTTGGCAAACGAATGAAATACGATGTGCAGCACCGCGGCATAATAACCTATTCCGCCAATTCCCAACCCCAGCGCAACAATTCCCATGTGCTCCAGACTTGAAAAAGCAAACATTCGTTTATAATGTTTTATTCTTAAAAGCTGAATGGCCGACATGAACACCGAAATAACGCCGGCAATAAGTAATACATTCTGCGCCCACTGCAGCACTTCTGTTTGGGCAAGGATGGTAAAAATCCTGAAAATGCCCAGGAAGCCAACATTCATCAGCGTAGTGGAAATAAAAGCGCTGATGGGTGGTGGGGCAACGGTATGCGCATCAACGGCAACGGTATACAACGGGAATATCCCCATTTTCGCACTAAATCCGGTAAGGGTTAAAACAAAGGCCATTTTCAGCCAGACGGTATCCATGGTTTGTGTGGCATCCAACAAATTATTTAAACTTAAATCGGTAATGCCGCTGCTGCTTGCCGTGATGCTCAAAAATAATATCCCGATAAACGCAAGGGCAACACCTACCGACGAAACGAATAAATATTTCCAGGCAGCTTCCAGAGCCTCTTTTGTTCGCTCGTGAAATATCAGAATAGAGACGAACAAAGTGGTGGTTTCGATGCTAATCCACAGCACTGCAATGTTATCAGAAAAATAAGCGCTCAGCATTGCCGTGATGAGCATAATCAACGAGCTGTAATATCCCGCCTCTTGCTTTACCGAAAAATTATGCCTTTTTAAATACAATCGGCTATGGTAGAAAGTTGCAAGGCTCAAAATCCCTAATACAAAAGCCAGCAAAACGCTAAGGCTGTCGAATTTATAATATACGGAACTGCTCTCTTCGAGGTGCAGGTAGGCGTATCCGGCAATCATTAATACGGAAAGCAAAAAAACGGAAGAGATCGCCTTGGTGTAGGATGCCTTCTTAACCAGATAAATGCTCAGGCTGATAGCGATTGAGAGAATGATAAATATAAAAACCATGGCGCTAATCTTTAAGTCTTGAGAGTTGATCAATTCGGGTACTTTCGAAGGTGTCGCCGATGCGATTAATAAAAACGCCTAACACCAACACACCCATGAGTACGTCGAGTAGTATCGCCAAATTTACCATCATCGGCATGGTGCTACCAACGGCCAATGAGAGCAGAAATATTCCGTTTTCGATGATAAGATAACCTACTACGTGTGAAAAGATGTTTTTGTGGATAATGATAAAATAAATGCCAAACAAAACAGAGGCAAACGAAACCGTAAAGTAGCGGGTGTGAATGTGGCTGCTCTCTAAATGGTTGCTTATTAAAAAACTAACTACTAAACTAATTACCACCACTATGATGGAATAGAAAACAGGAACCGATACTTCTTGTGTTCGTTTCAGATTGTTGCGCTTTCGCACTTTGTTGATGAACCAGGGAACGATTATCGACTTTACCAAAATGGTTTCGGCAAGGATAAAGATAAAGTCGAAAAGTTCGATTTCGTTTAAACTGAAAAAAACAATCGCAAACAGAATGATGCCCTGTATTACCAGCAGCCACACGAATTTTTTTACCCGCTCCGAGAGCGCGAAAAAAATCAGGGTTACTGCATAGAGCATGATAAATAAGTAGGTCATTTTAGTTCAATATTATTTTTTGGGTGATGATGAGCACAGTGAGAAATATCACAATAGAGATGGCTGAGAGCATGAGAATCCATTGCGGATTTTTCTCCATTTTGTTTCTGGCTCTGAAAGCCTCTAACATCCCGACGGCAACAGAAAAGGCAACCTGAATTCCGAAAAAGGCTGCGATTTGCCAATGGGCTGCCCACGAACTCTGAATGATGAAATTAGAGATTAGCGCTCCGAAAATCGAAAACTTCAGCCACGATGCAATGTGTATCAATGCCAGGTCGAAGCCACTGTTGTCGAGCACCATTACCTCGTGAACCATGGTCAACTCCAGGTGGGTTTTGGGATCGTCGACCGGCATTCGTGAGTTTTCCACCATCGTTATAAATACCAAAACATAAATAGAAGCGATGCCGATGATGTACGAAAGGTTGGTATCGACATTGAAATTTAAAAACAGATCATGGAAAGAGATATTATTGGTAAACAATGCCACTGACCCCATCAGGATAAAAAAAGCAGGCTCCACCAACATGGAATACAATGATTCGCGGTTGGCTCCCATCCCCTCGAAGCCGCTGCCGGTGTCCATGGCTGACACTATCATCATAAATTTCCCCAGCCCCATCAGGTAGGCAAAAAACACAAAATCGCCTTCAAAGGATAAAAATGCTCCGAATGAGCCGATGGGGACAAACAACGTTGCCACCAACGCGGAAGCAAAATAGATTAAAGGCGCGATTTTGAAAACGACACTCGTTGTGCGGCTGTAAACGGCTCCTTTTTTGAACAACCGGATTGCATCATAAACGGGCTGAAGAATCGGGGGCATTCTACGCGCAGCAATTTTGGCCTTCACCTTCACGATAATCCCTACAAAAAACAACGAAGAGATCAGTATCAATACCAAGCTAACCATGTTAGATTAAATTAAAAAAGGTGAGTAAAAAAATAAGCGCCAAAAACACGAGTGCATAGAGCAAATAGTGTTGGATTTTACCGGTTTGGAAAATAGCGATTTTTTCTAACCAGGCCAACAGCTTATTGCCGGGGCGGGTTATTAAATTGTCTTCAAAAACATCGCTGGAACGGGTGATAAATTCCCGGTTCTGCGGGAATATTTCAGCTTCATCAAAATCTTTAAAACTTTTTTTAACGTTCACTATTTTTGATGATAACTGCACGAAATTATCGGCGTAAGATGCTGCTGTATATTGATGCAAAGCCGGATTGGCTCCTGAATACCCACAGCCCCACGTAGCATTTTGTTTTACGATGTGCTGCTTTTGTTGCCAGGCTCTTAGCAGCCACACCAAACCAACGATGATGATGAAAATGCCTGAAGATAAACTAATGTGGTTCAGCGTCGGGATGATTTGCTGAAACGCACTTAAGTCGGCAGAAAATAAAACGACTACCGAAGCGCTCAGGCGCATAAAAATGACGGGAATAAAGCCAATGATTATGATTAAAAAACCAATCAAAAAATCGGGGATTAACATCGGTGTGCCAACCTCTGCGGCATGTTCTACTTTGGACGAACGGGCTGTTCCGAGAAACATAACGCTGAACATTTTGGTAAAGCAAAACACGGCTAATCCGCCAATAATGGCCAGCCCTACAAAGCTGCACATGAGCACAATGTCGGTGTACAAACTTGCTGCATGGAGCGATTTAAATATTCCTGAATAAATTAAGAACTCGGAAATAAAGCCATTAAACGGAGGCAACCCGCTAATGGCCAATACTCCGAGAAGAAAGAACAGAGCTGTTTTTGGCATTTTCTTTATCAATCCTCCCAGTTGTTCGATGTTTCGTGTGTGGGTTTGTTTGTAAACCGAGCCGACGGAATAAAAAAGTAACGACTTAAAAAGAGCGTGGTTTAAAATGTGTAAAATCCCACCACCAAAGCCAAGAACAGCCAGCGCGGGCAGGTTTTGGGCAATTCCGATAACACCCAGGCCAATTCCTGTGCCTATAATCCCAATGTTCTCGATGCTGCTATAGGCCAGTATTTTTTTTGAATCCTTCTGAACAATGGCCAGAGAAATACCTGTCAAACCAGTGGCCAGCGACACAATCAAAATAAACAAACCGATATTAAACAGGTCGTGAGGGATATACAACAACACACGCAGGATGCCGTAGATGCCCATTTTTATCATCACCCCGCTCATCACCCCCGAAACGTGCGAAGGCGCAGCCGGGTGCGCGTGGGGCAACCAGGAGTGTAATGGGATAAATCCGGCCTTAATTCCGAACCCAACAAAAAACAGTATGAAAAGCCAAAAAGGATTGTGTGATGCGAAATAAACCGATAAACCGTCGAAGCTAAATTCGGCGTTTGTCTGCACGAAGGCAACAATAAATGCCACCATCAGAAACACAATTCCTACATGCATTTGTATCAGATAATTAATACCGATTTTAATGGTTTCTTTTTTCTCTGTTTCAAAAATTACCAGGAAAAATGAGGAGAGCGACATTACTTCCCAGATCATCAAAAAAGCAATGCCATCGCGCACAATTACAACCAAAAGCATCGAAATGTGAAGCCATAAAAAATTAAAAAAATGCCAGCCCATCTCCGCTCTGCTTTTTTTATTGTAATAGGGCTGCAGGTAGCCTTTGGCGTAGATAATACCGGTGAGCACCGTAAAATTTATCACCAGCATAAAGAAAGCTGATAATGGGTCGATTATGATGGAGAGGGTATTGCCCAGAAACGGAATGAATGGCAGCGTTAAAGTTGATGAGAGCGCTAAGACATTAAAAATCCAGATGCTCGTAATGGCAATAATAGCAAGGTGCAATACCAGGCCAAAATAATACTGATACTTCCTGGGAAGCAGAAACAAGACGAATGTAAGAAGTATCGCAATTTTAAATAAAACAATATTCATCGCAGCTCATTTTGATAAAGAATATTTTGATGGCTCCAAAATTAGAATCAATTTCTTTAATAAAATCAACCGCCCGATTTCTTTCTTTTGAAACAAAGAAAAAAGCGGGTCTGACTTGTAAAGTTTTATAAATGATCTGCCAGCCGGAAACGGGCTGTTGGCGCCATGCACGCAGCCATTATCGCCACCACGTTTCTCAGGCTTTGCAACTGGTTGTAGCGCAATTGCTATCGGGAAGGGGAAAGGTTATGTAAACCGGATTTGCTTTAAGATTCTTTTCCGGCCTGGTTTTTTTCGGAAGAACAAGGCTGGTCAGTTTGGGTAAGTATTAGTCGTAGCGACGAGTTTTTGGTGACGTACACCCACGCCCAGTCGATGAAGATAATTATTTTGTTACGCATATTGAGGATGAGCATCAGGTGCAGAAACATCCACACAAACCAGGCAAAATATCCTTTGAAGCTGGCGAACGGAAAATCTGCCACCGCCTTGTTGCGGCCTATGGTCGCCATGGAGCCGAGGTCTTTGTATTCGTACTCCGTAGGCTCTTTTCCACGGAGCATCCTTTTAAGATTTCTGGCCAGATTCTTACCCTGATTGATCGCCACATTGGCCACCTGAGGATGGCCTTTTGGGTATTTGGGTGTTTCCATGTAAGCAATGTCGCCGATGGCGAAGATATTTTCGCTTCCCGCCACCTGATTAATTCTGTTTACGATGAGGCGATTTCCGTGTGTGATGCTGCTTGCGGGCATTCCGTCAATTTTGTTGGCAATGACCCCGGCAGCCCAAATCACCGTTTTCGTAATTATCTTGTTGCCATTGTTCAGGGTGAGGGTGTTGCCATCATAATCGGTTACAAACGTTTCGGTAAGCAGCCTTACGCCCATATCCTGAAGATATTTGCGTGAAGCACTGCGCGCTTTCTCACTCATATTGTTCAGGGTATGCTTTGTGCCTTCCACCAGCGTGATATTAAATTTCGCAAAGTCGATGCGGGGATAATCCTTTGGCAGGATATTTTTTCTGATTTCGGCAAATGCGCCTGCCAGCTCCACTCCGGTAGGGCCGGCGCCAACGATCACAAGATTTCGCAAGGCCTCTTTGTTCTCCTCTTTGGCCGAAGCAATATTTTCGAAGGTTTGTAAAATGTGGTTGCGGATTTTTATGGCATCGTAGGTACTTTTCAGGGTGAGCGAATGACTGCAAATAGCATTATTCCCAAAGAAATTGGTTTTGCAGCCAATGGCAATTACCAGGTAATCGTAATCAAAATCGCCAATGGTGGTACTTATTTTATTTTCTTCCGGAAAAATGCGGGTCACCTCCGCCAACCTTATCAACACATTGCTTTTGCTCTTAAAAACATAGCGCAGTGGGAAAGAAATATTAGCCGGTTCGATTTGCGAGGTAGCCACCTGGTAAAACAAGGGCTGAAACTGGTGGTGGTTGATTTTGTCGATCAGCAACACCTCAAACAATTTCTTGTCGAGCCTCCTTGCAAGCGGAATGCCGGCAAAACCGCCGCCTACGAGGATTACTTTCTTTTTTTTAATCACCTCTTTCATGCTTTGCTATTATTAATAAAAATGAAATTACTAATCTCATACACCTATTGGCATTACATCCCGCAGCACAGCGGCATGGTTTGTTGCATGCCTTTGGACGCTTTTAAAAAACAAAACGTTTTATCTTTTGTTTTTTCACGCAACTTGTCCAGGGTTTGTTTTTTGACTCTTGCTATCATCGTTTTTCAGCCCTTATTTTGTACCTAAAGGCATAGTAGTATTCCTAATTTCATAGACTTATCCTAAGTTAAACACACAAATGATTTTGAACAAAGGACGATTGATTCCGTTGAAGTCGGCCTCAATAGCATGACCTTTTTTTTTAATGCACATGGCGATTGACTATTGATTTTAAACGCATTGGGAAACAGAATTAAACTGCTGGCATTCTCATTTAATTGATAAAAATAAATTAACAAAACACATGAAAACACTACTGACCCTGCTATTACTTTTTACATTGATTACCACACAAGCACAAAAATTCAGCGGCAAAATTGAAGAGCACGATAAAGGAGAGATGGACATTGTGCTAACCATGTTCGGTTTCGATAAACTGGTTAAAATTGGAACATTAAACGCCAGTGGAGATTTTGAAATCGACTTGTCTGCAAATCCTGCAGAAAATCTTTCGAAAGAAGACTATGACACGTTTATTTCCCGGTTGAGTTATGGATTTCAGTATGGATGTGGCAACCCGGATGATTTTCCTGAAGGCGAACCCAAAATCGCCTGCGATGCCGGATTTATTGCGTTGTGGGCAAACGATACCTGGTCTGGAACACTTTTCCCAGTTACCGATGAAAAGCTGCGTTTGTGGATGGAAGACGATGGGTATAACGATGCGGTTGAATCTTCTTTTTATAAGATTTTGCTGGTAACCGAAGATGTAGATCTTCAAAAAAAGTGTAACAATTTTGATTATTACAACGACCAGGACGTGGAGGTTGAAGTTGAATTTGACCTCAAGCTGAAAAAAGGATTAAACCTGGTGGAATATCAATTGGAGTCTGTTTACGAAACTGATCCAAACATCAGAGCAGCTTTTCCCATAAAAGTTAAAATGACCAATGCTGGTGAACAGCCTCAAATAATCTGGATGGCAAAATATTTCTGGTAATCTACAATGGTGGCATTGAATGCCTGGCGGAATAAGAGACTGGCTCAAAAGTCTCTCCGTGCCCTTTGTGTATTCTCTCTGTGGTAAAAAAATAATTGTTTGAAGCACAGAGAAATCAGAGAACCCGCAGCGTAAACAGAGAAAGATAAATTTAAAAGTTTTTGTCGATTATGGTCTCTTGAGGAAGTTCCAGGTATCTTCAAAATCATTATTCGCCCAAAACCCAAGATCGTTCAAAAATATCGAATTTATGGATAGGCGTTATTTCCCTTCCGACAAAACATCCCTCAACACCACGGCTTGGTTTAATTCGGGATCTTTGGCTGCGTAGAGAAGGCAAAGTGTTTTTTCGTTTGCTTTTTCGCGCAGTTTGTCCAGCGGTTCTTTTTTATCTTTCAGCTCTTCGCGGTAGCGTTGCGAAAATTCTTTAAACCGTTCCTCTTTGTGGCCGAACCATTTTCTAAGTTCTGTTGAAGGAGCAAGTTCTTTGTCCCACTCGTCGAGCTTTGCATCTTCTTTGGAAACTCCGCGTGGCCAGAGCCTGTCAACCAAAACCCGGTAGCCATCATCGCCGGAAGGATCGTCGTAAATCCGTTTCAATTTTATCTCTTTCATGGGTTTGTAATTTAAATGGATACTGCTTGCATTATCTTTTCGCTCATTTCTATCTTCTACGGTTTCCTCATCACGATATTCTGCTCGCACGTCCCTGCTATTAGCATAGCAAACCGGAGAGCTTCTCATTTCAATTTTCATGATATACTATTTTCTAAACCCATCTTTTATTGAGGTTCGTAGCTCCCGGGCACCGTGCGAAAACTAATGGCCAGCCTGTTCCATCCGTTGATGGCGACAATGGCCATGGTGAGTGCAACGATTTCTTTCTCGTCGAAATGCTTTCGGGTAGCCTGGTAAAGTGCGTCGGGCACATCGTTTTCTGAAATTAATGTGAGGGCTTCCGTCCAGGCCAGGGCAGCCCGCTCGCGATCGGTATAAAAAGGTGCTTCGCGCCAGGCGCTCAACGCATAGAGACGCTGCTCGGTTTCGCCTGCCTTGCGTGCATCCTTGGTGTGCATGTCGAGGCAGTAGGCGCACCCGTTAATTTGCGAGGCTCTGGTTTTTACCAATTCGTAAAGCCTGCGCTCAAGCCCCGAACCGTGCACATATCTTTCGAGTTCAAGCAAGCCTTTGATGGCTTCGGGTGCGTTTTCCGAATATTTAATCCGTGGTTTCATGGTGTGGTTTTTTATAAAAAAACTTTAGAAAAGTCTATCTGTCGAACCCATAGTCATTTAAAAAAATATGGTTGTTGTGATTCATCGAATCTATTATCGCGTCCATGGCCATTACGCTGTAAGTGATTCCGTTTCCGCCAAAACCTAAAACGTAGTGTTGGTTTATTTCGGGTTTTGGACGGCCAATAAATGGCAAGCCATCTTTTGTTTCTCCAAAAGTTCCGGCCCAGATATAGTCGGGAGCAAAAGAGATATCAGGGAAATACCGATTAAACTGCCGTGTAAGGAATTTCCGTTTTTTGTTGAGCAGTGCGTCGCGTTTTGTGGTATTTTTAAAAGGTTCGTCGCCACCGCCGGCAATCACTCTGTTGTCGGCAGTGCCACGAAAATAAAAATAGGGCGATGATGTGTCCCAAAAAATATGGTTTTTAAACGGAAAAGGCAACGCCTCAAAGGCTTCGGATGCCAGCGCATAAGTGCTTTTGAGGTTGACAATTTTTTTGGATACCGTTTTTACACTTTCATAGCCTGTGCAATGAATGATATGGTTGGCTTTAATGGTTAGTTTTTCGGGTGTTGTTGCAATCATTTTACCCGGCCTCGGCCTGATCTTTTTTATTTCAGTCCGGTCGAAAATTGTTGCTCCTTTTTTGGCGCAAAGCCCCAACAAATCACAGGTAAACTTATAGGGATCGAAAACGGCACCAGAATCTGATTGAATTGCAACACGCGCAATTACACCCAAATCTTTTAACTGATTTCTGTCGAGCCATTCCACAGAAAAGCCAAATTTTTTGCGTGCATGGAACTCTTCTTCCAACATTTTTTCATCACCCTTGTCGGCAGTGAAATAGATGCTTTTCTTTAGCTCAAAATGGCATTTACTTCCTGTTTCTTCAACAATCTTTTTAAGGTCGAAAATTGCTTTTTCGCAGTTTTTGTAACTCGAAACAGCCGTTGCCTCCCCGCGTTGTTCGATCAATTGAAAAAGCGGAACATCGATTTCGTACTGCAACATGGCGGTAGTTACGGCGCTGCTCCCACTGCATACATCACGCCTGTCTGCCAGCACAACCTCCCGGCCTTCTTTAACCAATTGATAGGTAATCAAGGCACCGGTAATTCCACCGCCAATCACCAAAACATCGGTTGTAATTGATGTTTGTAATGAAGGGTAGCTATTTTCAAATGCGTTTTTTACCAGCCAATATGGCTCGTTTGAGCGGAGGTTCATTGTGGATATTTTTTTAACCTGTTTTTATTTTGATAAGCCTTAAGCATTACTTGCTCTTCGCGGCTTTGGGCTTTCCGGGTTCTTTGGCTGGTTTTGTTTCCAGAGCTGCTGAGAGACGCTGCTTTTTCAGTTCTACAAACCGGGCACCCAGGTCGGTAAGATCTTTCTTATCCAAAACCTTCTCGGCATCAGGAAACAAATCGTCTTCCTCCTCTTTGAGGTGATGGTCGAGAATTTCTTCAAATACCTTAAATTTTACCATCCAGCGCTCGTTGTCTTTTGGGAAATCACTCAGGCCAAGCAGCGCCTGGTTCAGAATTACATGTTCTTCCTGCGATTCGAGCGATTCGTCTTTGATCTCTTTTTTTATATGCAATCTGCTTAGCAGCAAATCCTCTTCAAGCTCATGATGAATATCGAGATGCTTTTTCAGAAAGATAAATTTGCCGGCATCTTTTTTTATTTCTTTTACCAGCTTGCGCATTTCGTTGTGATGATCGGTCAATGCTTTTGTAATTGTTATTGTTGCCATTGCTTTTTAAGTTTTTGTTAATAATGGCTTACTATTTCAAAACAAATGCCAACGCTAATTCTCAATAACTTAGCTAATAAAATGTATTTTTAAATTGTAGATAGACCGCCCCGTTTGTGGATAAAAGCCGCGATAATCATTGAAAACGTTACAGGGTTGTCAGCGTGCTCTCACATCAACACAACTAATATTCGTTCTCTTGGCACAGATTTTACCCCAATAGAAAGACAACTTCATTTTTAATAAAAGGAAAAAATTATGTCTGAAAAGATAAACATCCTGCAGTTGAACGATGTACATGGCTACATGAACCTGCACAACGAATCGTATTATGAAGCCCGAGGAATCGCTTATCGCAAAAGCGGTGGTTATGCACGCATTGCTACTTTGATAAACCAAATCAAAAGCTACGGAAACGCAACTTTGCTGTTCGATTGTGGCGATACTTTTCATGGAACGTTCCCGGTAGTGGATACACAAGGGGAGATTTTAACAGACGTGTTAAATGATTTGGACATCAGCGCCATGACGGGACATTGGGATTTTGCTTACGGGCCAAAACAACTTCAGGTTTTACTTGAGAAACTAAATTATCCATTTTTGGCTGCTAATATTTACACCAAAGGTACTGATGCGTTACTCTTTGATCCCACAGTGATTTTAGAAAAAAACGGGATAAAAATTGGCGTGATCGGACTGGCCTGCAATATTGTGGACAAAACAATGCCAGCCTCTTTTAGTGAAGGCATCTATTTCACCGACGGAACGAAAGAATTATCCCGATACATTGACCAACTGAAACATGAGCAGGAGGCTGATTTGATCGTCTTGATTTCGCACAACGGATTTCCACAAGAAGTGGAACTGGTAAAACAAAATCCGGGAATAGATATTTGCCTGAGCAGCCACACACACAATAGATTGTACAAACCAGTTGTGATCAACAACACCATCATCATTCAATCGGGTGCGCATGGTTCGTTTTTGGGTAGTTTGGAAATAACGCTGGATGAAAACAAGAAAATAGCTGATTTTTCCCACCAACTTATCGAAGTAAGCGAATCGACAACACCAGATAAAGACCTTCAGCAAAAGATCGGGAAATTGCTTGAGCCGTATAAATATCTAGATGAAAAAGTTGGTGAAACAGACTTTGCTCTTCACCGAAATCTGTCGTTGGAATGCACAATGGACAACTTCCTGCTGCAAAGTATGATGGCCAAAGTGCCGGCAGATGTGTATTTTTCGAATGGCTGGCGGTATGGCACACCTATTCCCCGGGGTGATGTAACTCTGAATGACCTGTATAATATTGTGCCGATGAACCCGCCAATTTCTACTGTAACTTTGAGCGGAGAAGAACTATTGAAGATGATAGAAGAAAATCTCGACAAAACCTATAATAACAACCCCCTGCAGCAGATGGGCGGATATGTAAAAAGGGCGCTGGGAATCAAAATTTATTTTAAAGCCGAAAATCCCAATAAAACCAGGGTGCAGTCCGCCTTTGTAAACGGAGAAAAAGTTGATCCCATGGCGGCCTATACCGCAGCGTTTATCACCAGTCAGGGCGTTCCCGAAAGATATGGCAAAAACAGGATGCAAACTAACTTCCGGATCGTAGAGGCCATGCAGCAATATCTGGCCGTCAATAGCCCTTTGAAAGTTTCGATGTACAAAACCTTTGAATTGATTTGATCGTTTTTCCTAAGACATTTAAGCTATCAACGATTTTCATCATTGGCATCTTCCTTCGTTTCAGCTTCGTAGGTAAGCCGACCGTCAACAACTCTTGCGGGCTGTGTGTAAGGATGCCCTTCGGCTTTGCCCACGCTCATAATGTGCATTACGTTCCAGCCTTCAGTTTTCAGAAAATCGGAAATCATGGAGCGATGGCAGCGCCACCAAACCGCCTCGGAGCACATGTACGCGGTGCGTTTCAGCAGCGCTATATGTTTCAGCTCATCGATTCCTTCGCGGAAAGCTTCCGTTTCCATATAATCAGCATAGCCACGGAAGGCCGGATGTCGCCAGGAAATATTCTTGGAGTCAGGCTGCACTTTTCTGCGGCCGCCAAGATTTTTTATGTGGATGTATCGAAAGCCCGCTTGCGGCAACGTAACTTCAAGCGCTTCTTTATTAAAATGCGGAACCCTGCGTGAGCCTGGGAAACTCCTCACATCGGCCACCACTTCTATCCGAAAAGATTTGAGCATTTCAATAAACTCTTCCTGGCTATGAATGGAGTGCCCGATGGTCCAAATATTTCTATGTAGTTTTTCCTGGTTCATCACTCCATTTCATCCAGAGCAATTGCCGAATGAGCAGTAGCAGCACCCGAACGCATTTCGGCAGCCACCCATATTGCTTCCATGATCTCCTCACGGCTCGCGCCTTTTCGCATTGCCATCCGGGTGTGCGAACGGATACAATACGGACATTGCGTGACGTGTGCCACTGCAACGGCAATCAGTTGTTTTGTTTTTTCGGAAAGCGCTCCTTCCCTGAAAACCGTTTTGCTAAAATTCGACCACGCCTCCATCATTTCAGGAGCCAATGCCGATCTTTTGTCGGCAAGTTCTTTAGTTGCTTTTGGATACAAATCTTCACTTTTCATGGTGTTGGTTTTTAATAGATATTATCTTTCCCCGGGAGACACTCAATTCTTTTTATCGTGCTTCATCCCACATTTAGGGCAAACCTCAACTTCACCTTTTTTTAATCGAATACCATCGATGTGCTCTTTGACAAACTTACGCACGAGCGTGTATTTTTTCTGGTGATGCAACACATCGATTTGATCGTCTTCAAATAGCTTACGAATCTTATGGTCGTATTCCTGATAGCCCCAGCAAACCGGGCATACACCTTCAGGAGCATGATTTTCGGTTTCCTCTTTTGGCTTTTTAAAAAAGCCAAGAAGCTGTTCAAAAAAATCCATAACAAGCGTTTTTAGGTTCAAAAAGAGAATCGGGCAAAGCTGTTGCCTGATTCTCTTTTTTGACGTTTTGGCAACAAGCCGGATTTACTTAACCAGATGTGCCTCCGCCGATATTTTGGCTGTTCCACCTGCATACAAGCGCGAAACCGGGCATTTCTCTTTGGAAGTTGCTGCCAGCTTTTTCAGTTTGCTTTCGTCCAGTCCCTGGCATTTTACTTTGCAATCCAGCCTGATTTCGGTAATGTGCGGGCCGGAATCATCTTTGCCGAGAGTTACCTGTGCTGTGGTCTCGATGCTGTCAGGGTTCAGACCTTCTTCGGTGAGCAGCAGCGAGAGATACATCGAATAGCATCCGGCATGTGCAGCCCCCACCAGCTCTTCAGGATTGGTACCCTTGGCGTCTTCAAAACGGGAGCCGAAAGAGTAGGCGCCTTCGAAGCCGGTAAAACTCATTGTTCCACGACCCTCTTTGATCGTGCCTTTCCATTGTGCGTGTCCTTTTGATGTTGACATAATAGTTTAATTTTTAATGGTTATTAATTAATTGATAAAATCATTTTTGCTCTGGTGTTAATTATTGTGTGTAGCTCATCTGGAGCATCTCATTAACCCTGTGTTTTAGGACGGGGTCAGATTGATTTGGGCTAAAGCCCACTGAAACTTTTTTACCTTAACTTCCCGGCCTAAAGGCCGGGGTTAGTGAACAGCCTGGCTCCAAAATTTTATATCAGAGCCATCATTTCTTATTTAAAAACTGCCGCAAGACGTATTGTAAAATTCCGCCGTTGCGGTAGTATTCAATTTCGATGTTGGAATCGAGGCGGGCAATGGCCTGGAATTTAATCTCAAAGCCTTTGTCGTTTTTAGCCGTAACCTGCACCACTTTGTGTGGTTTAAGGTCGTTGGCAATGCCGGTTATTGTAAAAACTTCTTCGCCTGTAATTCCGAGGCTTTTTGCACTTTCTCCATTTTTGTACTCGAGCGGCAACACGCCCAAACCCACCAGGTTACTGCGGTGGATGCGTTCGTAACTTTCAGCCAGCACGCATTTTACTCCCAGCAGAAACGTTCCTTTTGCAGCCCAGTCGCGCGAGGAGCCGCTGCCATATTCCTTTCCGGCCAAAACCACCAGCGGCGTTTGTTCCTCTTTGTATTTCAGCGAGGCGTCATACACCAACATCTCTTCGCCCGAAGGCAAATGACGCGTGTAGCCGCCCTCTTTTTCAGCCAGTTTATTTTTGATGCGCACGTTGGCAAAGGTACCGCGCACCATCACTTCATCATTGCCTCTGCGCGATCCGTACGAATTAAAATTCTTTCTTTCCACACCCTTTTCCAGCAAATATTTTCCGGCGGCGGAATCTTCGGCAAAGGCGCCGGCAGGTGAAATGTGATCGGTGGTAACGCTGTCGCCCAGTACCAACAGGGCACGCGCATTTTCGATGTCTTGCAGCGGCTCGGGATTTTCAGAGATGTCGTGGAAGAAGGGGATTTCTTTGATGTAGGTCGAACTTTCGTCCCAATCATAAAGCATCCCTGTCGGTACTTCCAGATTTCTCCAGATTTCGTTGCCTTTGAATATCTCACCGTAGTTTTTGGCAAAATCACCGGGCGATAAGACCTGGCTTAGGATTTCGTTGATCTCATCGTCGGAGGGCCAAATATCTTTCAAAAAAACCGGCTCCCGATTGGAGTCGAAGCTTATCGGTTCGTTGGTCAAATCGATATCTACCCGGCCGGCAATGGCATAAGCCACCACCAGCATTGGCGACATCAAAAAATTCATTTTTACCTGTGGGTGAATCCTTGCCTCAAAGTTTCTGTTTCCGGAAAGAACAGAAGTAACGATCAGGTTATTCGCATCCACGGCTTTGGCAATATCAGGCGTCAAGGGGCCGGAGTTCCCGATGCACGAGGTGCAGCCATAGCCCACCAAATGAAATTGCAGCGCTTGGAGGTCTTTCATCAGGTCGGCCTTTTCGAGATAATCGGTCACCACTTTTGAGCCGGGAGCAAGCGAGGTTTTTACCCAGGGTTTTACGTCGATGCCGTGCTCTCTGGCTTTTCGGGCCACCAATCCGGCGCCTATCATTACAAAAGGATTGGAAGTGTTGGTGCAGGAAGTGATGGCTGCGATGGCCACGGCGCCATCCGAAAGCATAAACTTTTGTTGCCCTCTGGTAATCCAGACAGTTTTTAATCCATTGCTATCTTTCGTTTCCACTTCGGTGGGCATCTTTTTGTCGTTAGACTCAGACACCGGCAAGTCGCCGCCTTCGCCATCAAAACGTGTGATGGATTTTTGGATTTCACGATCTTGCTGGGTGATGTATTTTCGATCGAAGGATTTGTCCAACAGCTCAATGAATTTACTTTTGAACTCCTTCAGAAGTATCTTGTCCTGTGGCCGTTTGGGACCAGCAACGGTGGGTTCGACGCTTGCCATGTCCAACTCCAACACATCCGAGTAGACGATTTTATCTTCGTGCTCGCGCCACAGCATGTTGGCTTTGCAATAGCTTTCCACAAGGGCAATCTGCTCCTCTGAACGATTGCTTTTGCGCATGTACTCCAGCGTTTTATCATCGATGGGAAAATAGGTGATGGTGCTTCCAAATTCGGGTGACATATTGCCAATGGTAGCGCGGTCGGGGACAGAGAGGTTGTTAAGCCCCGGGCCAAAAACCTCAACGAATTTCCCCACCACACCAAGCTTGCGGAGCATGTTGGCAATGGTCAGAACCAAGTCGGTAGCCGTAGAGCCTGCCGGAAGTTTGCCGGTAAGTTTCAGGCCGATCACTTCGGGCATTATAAAATAAATGGGCTGCCCCAAAATTGCTGCTTCCGCTTCGATGCCGCCCACGCCCCAGGCCACCACGCCAATGCCATTGACCATCGGGGTATGGCTGTCGGTGCCTACCAGCGTATCCGGGAAAACTTCCCCGTTTCGTTCGATCACGCCTTTTGAAAGATATTCGAGGTTTACCTGATGGCAAATGCCCATTCCCGGTGGCACCACGCTAAAATTATCAAACGAGTTTTGCGCCCATTTCAGAAACTGGTAGCGTTCCTGATTGCGCCTGTACTCTTCGTTGATGTTGCGTTGGTAAGCGTAATCTGTACCAAAATAATCCACCTGCACCGAGTGGTCTATCACCAGGTCGACGGGTATGAGCGGGTTGATGATGGTAGGGTCTTTGCCTTTTCTGGCTGCTTCGGCTCGAAGTGCGGCAATATCTACCACGGCGGGAACTCCTGTAAAATCCTGCATTAAAACGCGGGCGGGCTTAAACGGGATGTCCTTGTCGACAGGCTGCGGCTGCCAGTGCAAAAGTGTTTCGATGTTTTCGCGCGTTACCGCAAAATCATCATAATTGCGCAGTGCATTTTCCAACAAAATCCTGATGGAAAAGGGTAGCTTACTGATATTGTAGCCTTGCTTTTGCAATTCGGCGAGGCTGTAATAAGTATAGCTTTCCGCCCCGACAGCCAAAGATCTCTTGATCTTAAAAATATCTTTTCCCATGATGATTTTGTATTAAAATGTTTTTTTTAAAATTCCTCTTTTACAATCAATTCTTTTTTAATACCCAGATTGGCCAACTGCTTTTCCACGATGTCCATCATAGCCTCGGGGCCGCACAAATAGATGTAGCCGCTGAGATCTGAAATGTTTTTTTTCAAAAAATCTTCTGAAATGTAACCGTGTGCATATCCGTTTGTTTCTTCATTGGAGAGAATATTAACAAAGTTTTTGCCCAACATCTCATTAAACTCGTCGTGATGGATAATGTCTGATTTTCGCTTGTTGGCAAAGATGAGTTTGTTGCCTCCAATTTCATTTTTGGAATGAAGGTACCGGAAAATGGAGATAAAGGGCGTAACCCCTGCCCCACCTGCAATGAATGTACCTTCGCCTTTGTAACCAATGGTGCCCCACGCTTCGCTGATGATGAGTTCGTCGTTGGGCTTTAAGCCGAGCAACTCGTTGGTTACGCCCTTGCGCTCGGGATAGGTTTTGATGGTAAACTCCAGGTATTCATCGTCGGGGAGGCTGGTGAAAGTAAATGGTCTTGCTTCGTTTTCCCAATTCTCTTTGTTGATGGCTACTTCGGTGGCCTGCCCCGGAATGAATGTGAAATCGGGTGGCTTTACCGTCACGATTCTCAACACATCGTGCGTGACATGTCCCACTGATTTTACCTTTAAAATGTACTTTTCCATAATGATATGGTTTCTATTCATATTTGATGACCTCTACCGGGCAGCTTTCGGCGGCCTCGATAATTTCAGCCTCGTGTTGGCTGAAATCGGCACCTTCGATAACTGTGGCTTCGTCGTCCACTACAAATACTTCGGGGCAGATGCTCTCGCAAAGCCCACAGGCTGTACAACCTTCTTCGATCCATACTTTTTTAATAGCCATTTTATTTAAGTTTTAAAATTAGTTTTTGATAAATTCTTTTTCAAGCTCGATAGCTTTGGGGAATAGGATGTTATTCTCGAGATGGATGTGCAAGTGCAAATCATCTTCAAATTCTTTGAGCAATGCAAAGGTAACCATGTAGGTGTTGCAACCATCCGGCGGCACGGTATAGTTGTGGCTTAGCGCCGATATTTTTTTAAACCGGTCGCCTTCCGTATCATGCTCCTCAATCATCGCGTGGATAGGATTTCCTATTTTCCCAAAAGGAGCCTGCGGCAGAGTCTGCCCGCTCGACTTGGCCTGTACCATCTTTCTGATAAAAGGGAAAAGCATCAGCTCCTCCTTTTTCATATGCATAGCCAATTGGCCGGCGGAGGCATCGAAAGCTTCTTTTATTTCAAATAACTCCGGATGACTGTCGCCGTGTGCTGAACAAACCGTTTCCAGATAATGCTTCAGGATCGGGGTTTTTTCTTCGACATAGCGGTGGTGCTTTTTCTGTATGTAATCGGCCAGCAAATCGAGCGGCCACGATTTGAAATCCACCGTGGTGCCTTGCTGGTTGCTGGCAATTGCAGCCAGTTTATCGGTAAGTTCGATTGCATTTACCGACTTTTGCCGGCAGGCTTCCTCCATGGTTATGTTGCCACCGCAGCAAAAGTCGATGCCATATGATTCGAAAACGGCTGCTGCACGGTAGTCGTCGGCAACTATTTCTCCGATTGTTTTTTCTTTTATTTCGTTCATGTTTTAATAATTAATTTAAGTGTAACAAATTGAATATTTAAAAAGTTTAAAACCAAAAAATCAGGGCAAAGGGATATTTTACCAGCGGGATCATAGCATCTGGTCTCTTTTTAAATAAGTTTCTCCTTTGCTTGTCCCTTCAGCCAATTCGAGAATTGTGGTGGTTTCGAGCATCAGCCGCAGGTCGTTTCTGATCTTTGCAAACTTATAGTGCACCGGGCACGGCTGGGTTTCAGAACATGCCTCCAGACCCAGGCCACATCCTTTGTAGATTTCGTCGCCATCAATGGCCGAAACAATCTGGCTTAGTTTGAGGGTGCTCAATTTGGCAGCATCAATTTCAAATCCACCGGCAGCGCCCCGCACCGAATCGATCACATTTGCCTTTACCAGGATTTGTAAAATCTTAGCCGTAAAGGCTTCCGGAGCATTGGATGCGCTGGCGATATCTTTTAAACTTACCCGCCGGGCATCTTTGGATTGCATGGCAATGAAGATCGTTGCTTTTATCCCGTATTCACACGCTCTGGAAAACATTTGCTTTTAGTTTTACTAAATGATTTAATGAGGCAAAGATAAAGTTTTTTTCTATTTCGGATAGTTTTATCCGATTTAAAAATATAAAAATTATTAAAAATCCCGAGCTTTGAATTAATAGCAAAAATTCTCTGCCCGCCTGTAGCTTTTCTGGCGCCTGACCTATAAAAAATCCAGACTTGGTTGCACCAAAAGCTGACGTGTAGTTAGCTCGAAAGCCAGCAGATTTCCCATTCCTTCGTTACCTTTCAGATAACAGCCGTTGTCGAGCGGGATGTATTTGCTTGTTTTGTCGGCTATCTGGCTTTGGATAAAAGAAAGGCTCACAGGTACGTGGCCATGAATTACCACGCGACCCCCTATTTTTTCGGGTTGTGCAACAAACGAACGGCTCCAGAGCATGGCGTGCTGATCCTCGAGCGGATCGCGCCGCTCGAAGTTGAGGCCGGCGTGGACGATGAGGTAATTATTCTGTTGCGTAAAAAGCTGCAGGTCGTTAAACCAATCCAAATAAGCCTGAGGGATCTTTCGCGGATGTTTTAAACCGAAGCTCTGCATGGTATCGTCGCCGCCATGGCGTAGCCACTTGTCGAACAGATGGTTTTTCTTCCGCCGGAAAATGGAACCTGCACGCAACTCCTTGTCTTTTTCGATTGCCAGCAGCAGATACTCTTCGTGGTTGCCACGCAGGGCGATCATTTGTTGGCCGTTAGCCCGGAGCTGCATCAGATAATCAACCACACCTTTGGAGTCGGGGCCGCGGTCGATGTAGTCGCCAAGGAATATCAGCAAATCATCGCTGGCGGGCTGTACTTGCTGCTCCAGCAGAGCCTTGAGTGTTTTTGCACATCCGTGGATGTCGGGGATTACCCATTTTTTCATACATTCAATGATTTTGGAGGCAAAAATACAAAGAAACATTGGCGCAGCCACCCACAAAATCAAAGCCTTCCGATGGATTATTTTCTCAAGAAAAGCTAAAATTGCAGGTTTTAGATGCTAAAATCACCAGATTGTTGTTTAGATGATAGATTTAACATTTAGAAAATATGAAAAAAGAGAGCAATAGAAAAGTATTATTGATGATCCTTGACGGATGGGGAAAAGGAGATAAGTCGAAAGCTGATGCGATTTTTAACGGAAACACGCCTTACGTCGACAGCCTGATGGAAAAATATCCAAACGCCGAATTGCTGACCAGCGGCGAAAACGTGGGTCTGCCCGACGGACAAATGGGCAACTCGGAAGTTGGCCACCTGAATATTGGTGCCGGAAGGATTGTTTACCAGGATTTGGTGAAGATCAACAGGGCTGTAAAAGATAATTCGATAGCAAAGAATCCGCAGCTTACAGAAGCGTTTTCCTATGCAAAAGAGAACGGCAAAGCGGTTCATTTTATCGGGTTGGTTTCTGATGGCGGCGTACATTCGATGGATACACATCTTTATAAACTTTGCGATTTGACCATGGACTATGGCTTGGAAAATGTGTTTATCCACGCCCTTACCGATGGCCGCGATACCGATCCAAAAAGCGGGAAAGGATTTGTAAAAAACCTGCTCGACCATTTGCAGCATTCTAACGGACAGATTGCTTCACTCGTTGGCCGCTACTATACCATGGACCGCGACAAACGCTGGGAAAGGATCAAAGCTGGCTACGATTTGATGGTAAAAGGAATTGGAAAACACGCTACCGATATTTTAAAAGCGATGCAGGAATCCTACGATGCAGACGTGACCGATGAATTCATCAAACCCATCGTGATGGTCAACCAAAATGATAAGCCCGTTGGCGTTATCGAAGAGGGTGATGTGGTAATTTGTTTTAATTTCAGAACCGACAGGCTACGCCAAATCACTACTGTACTCACCCAGAAGGATTTTCCGGAACATGGCATGCACACCCTCGATTTGAAATATTACACCATGACCAACTACGACGATTCTTTCAAAGGGATCAATGTAATTTACAGCAAAGACAATGTTGAAAATACCCTTGGCGCAACAATTTCGGCGGCGGGCAAAAAGCAGATAAGGATAGCCGAAACCGAGAAATATGCCCATGTTACCTTTTTCTTTTCGGGGGGCCGGGAGCAAGAGTTTGAAGGCGAAAAACGCATTTTAAAACAGTCGCCCAAAGTAGCCACCTACGATTTGCAACCCGAAATGAGCGCTTTCCTGGTAAAGGATGCGATTGTGGAGGAATTAAAAAAACAGGAGGCTGATTTTGTATGCCTCAATTTTGCCAATGGCGATATGGTGGGGCACACCGGAGTGTATGAAGCTATTTTAAAAGCGGTTGAAGCCGTTGATAAATGTGTGCACGAAGTTGTGGATGCAGCAAAAGCAAATGGTTATGAAGTATTGATCATCGCCGACCATGGCAACGCCGACAATGCCATTAATCCCGACGGCTCGCCCAATACGGCGCACTCGCTTAATCCCGTGCCATGCATTCTGGTTTCCGAAAGGTATAAAAAAATCAACGACGGCATCCTTGCCGATGTAGCCCCAACCATCCTGGCGCTGATGGATATGGATATCCCAAAAGAGATGACCGGAAAGGTTTTATTGCAATAATATTTTGTAGGTCTTTCCATCAGCCCATCATTACATTTCTATTTATTGGGGCTAAAGCCCACTGAAATGTTTTTGCCTATATCCCCGGCCTAAAGGCCGGGGTTAGTGATTAGATGGCCACAAAATTTTATATCAGAGCCCTCCTGATCTACCGTGTCGTAACGATTTTCCCGTGCACCACGTGTTGATCCGTTTCGATGATTACGAAAAACACGCCCGGCTTCCAGGCTGAAACATCCACTACAATCATTTCATTCATCACATTGTAATCCCCGGCCTAAAGGCCGGGGTTAGTGATTAGTGATTAGATGGCCACAAAATTTTATATCAGAGCCCTCTTGATCTACCGTGTCGTAACGATTTTCCCGTGCACCACGTGTTGATCCGTTTCGATGATTACGAAAAACACGCCCGGCTTCCAGGCTGAAACATCCACTACAATCATTTCATTCATCACATTGTAATT
>Ga0265295_1001269_pt1 | contig 45311 bp, 56 predicted proteins | sample Munlansysbiofilm_FD_192503 | JGI IMG/M metagenome (GOLD analysis project Ga0265295, IMG submission 192503) | Leachate microbial communities from a municipal landfill in Southern Ontario, Canada - Methane capture system biofilm | ecosystem: Engineered > Solid waste > Landfill > Unclassified ...
GATGTCGATTTCAAGTTCTGCTTTACCGATACCGGTGCGGAGAACCGGGAGCTCTATGAGCACCTTGACCGCCTCGAACGCTATATCGGGGAGCCTATAGAGCGGATTCAGTCGGAAAAAGGCAACTTCTTTGACATGCTTGAAACCAACGGGCATTTTCTGCCCTCCGGACAGGCGCGTTGGTGTACCAGGGACTTGAAAATCCTGCCCTACCAGAAATGGTTGCACCAATTCGAGGAAAACAAAAAGCATCCAGATCAGCAAATATACAGTTTTGTGGGTATCAGGGCTGACGAGCCGAGCCGAAACGGGTTTAAGTCGGTAAACACCAACATTCATACCGAGTTCCCTTTCAGGGATTTTGGGATGGACAGAGACAGGGTTTTTGCGCTCCTGCAGGACTCTTTGGGCGTCCCGGCCTTTTATAAGTATCGCACTCGCAGTGGATGTAAATTGTGCCCGTTTATGCGTAAGACCGAATTTTTAGGGCTGTACCGCTGGGATCAGAAGTCTTTTGAGCATGGCATACAATATGAAGTGCTAAGCGAGGAAGACCAGAAGCGCTTTGAGGCAGAAGCCGAGCCTGTCTGGAAAAGCATTGGATGGGGGGCGAACTGGACTACTCTGCCCTTCCCCGGCTCTATCTCTTTGCAGGATGCGCCCCCGGAAAATATCGACCCTAAGCTTTCACACCTTATGCAGGTACCCGAAGATGTACCGATGAAAAAAATATGGTTTGGCGCAGAGTTTATGGTGGACGAAGGTATGACAATGCTTGACCCGACAAGCGAAGGGATTTACTGGCAGGAACCTGTCACGTTCAGCTCTACACGCTCCGGGTTGTCGCGCCAGCTGAATCAGCATGCGGCACACAGGCTCAATACTTGCTATGCAAGCGGTGAAAGCCTGTCTGATATGCGAAACAACTTAAAGCTGGTCGAGTATTGTGTTGAGGTCCCGGAATATCTTGTAAGCCTTGAAAAGCCAGGGGGCGGTTCATTTACCTGGAACGGTCAATTTGCGCTGAAACAGCTCAAGAGCGTGTGTAGCCACGTATTACGCACATTGCATGTCGAAAACCTCAACGCCCAGCTAAGAGAATATCAGGGGGCCACAGAAGCTGATGGGTGGGCTTATGAGCATAAAGAAGCCCTTGAACGTGCCCTGCTCAACCTTTTGTTAAAAGAAGACGCAACCCTCGGGCGCGTAGTGGAAATGCGAGAGTTTGAACCGAAGTGTTTTAAGGAAGACAAGATAGAAGCTGCGGCAAGCGACAACGGAGAGCTTTTTGATAGCCAGGAATATTCTGAGGAATGGCAAGCACCTACGTATGCGCCTGGGATGTAGGGAGCATTTTGGTTTGTCGTTCGTCTATGAACGTCTAGCAGGTTTGTCGATCACATTCAGGCATTTGTGACCGACAACATACAAGGGGAGAACAATAATGGCAGTTGTGTTTGGCTACATGTATAGGGATGCCTCTAATTTTAAGAACAGCGGAGAGGTTGTGTTCGAGGGGGAGTATTCCAAGGAGCTTGAAGAGAGACTTGAAGCCGCTTTTGACAGTCAGCAATTCTTTAAGCCTTCACGGATCGGTGTGCCGGAAGTATTTTTATACGAAGACGGGTATGAATACGATGAGGATAACGACCATCCCTGGCATGAGTTCTGTGGTCTGTCAGTCGCACCGGACTATAAGCCAGTCAACGATGAAGATGGGCGCTCCATAGAGGATTTTGTCAAGCAAGTAGAAGATGAGGCCAAGCTAGGGTGGTATGAGGAAAACGATTTTGCCATGCCCTTTTCACCACGAATGCAAACAGCCGAACAGGGAGAAAGTCAGGTGATGAAAACAGCAGTAAAAACCCCGAAAGAGGTAATCGATGAAATTCTCGACAGCGTAGATGCCCTTAAAGAAAACGGACTGATTCCTAAAGATGTTGTCTATGATGTGTTGCCTTTCGTAGCCACACACGGAAACGGTCAGGACTGTCTCAATTTGCTTCGCAAGGCCGAGTGGCTTGGTGAGGCTTCGCAAGACAGGCTTGCTCAATCAATTATGGAACGTGGCACAGCCCACGAAATCGCCGCGTTCATTGTTGAGGCTGATGTAGATCCTCTGCCTCTCTACAACGAGCTGTTAAGCAGGGATGCCTACGAGGAACTGGATCAGGATGAAATCACTGCTGTAGCACAGGCTATTTCACAGCACGTAATGGCTTCGCTGGGACAAGCCCAGGCAAAATTCAAGTCAGATACAGCAGAACAGGCAATGCAGGATATTGCCTCAAGGCCGAAAGAGCTCATCATCCGTGTAGAGGGTGGTATCGTGCAGGAGGTTATATGCGATGATCCGGAATTTATTAAGCAGTCCAATATCAATATCAGTGTCGCAGATTACGACCTGGATGCCGAGGTGCAGTTAAGCACTTCAGCGCGAGACATTTCTTCTGGCACCATTGAAGATCTGGAAGCTGAGTACGGAGTGCAAGCAAACAGCGAGCCCCATGGACCTTCAATGTAGAACCAGGAAAGGAGGTAGCCACATGACTAACATAGAATTGAAGAACGTCAAGATAACTGAAAAACTGTCAGAGGAAACCCCCTGCTTTACGGCAACCATGTATGTGGATGGACAGAGGTTTTGTGAGACATCCAATCGCGGGTTTGGTGGCCCGAATGATTATAAGCCACTTCCTAAAACACCTGCCGGCACCCAGAACGTCGTAACTGCGAAAATCAGAGAAATCAATGAAGAACTCAAAGACTATCGTGTACCGACAAGCTGGGGAGACGGATATATAACGCCAGACATAGATTATGTCGTGAATAACAAAGTCAGTGAACATGCCCGTGACAAGGAAATCAAGAAAACCCTCAAGAAGGTTGCCTATTACAAGCCAGAAGATGGAGAGGTTTATGTTTTGCCAGCCAAGCACAAGCCTACCCCGGAGACCTTGAAGGCGGTCAAAGAGACGAAATGGTGGAAACCGGAAAACAAAATGCTTAACGAAATGAGCATGGACGATGTTCGGGAATTGCCGACCTTCAAGATTGGCGATACACTGAACAAGATGGTCAGAAAGGAAGACGTGGAAGATGCACAACCAGAAGAAGAGCAGAGTTCTGGACCGGGAATGTAGCTTGGCTTAGGCCTGAGCAAAAAGAAAGTAGACCACTATCTAAAAAGGCAAGTACCCCCCTCAATTTTCGAGGGTCGGCGCTTGCCTTTTTTTGGTTTCGTATGTATAATTCCAAAACAAAAAGCACCATTCAATGATATGCGGAGCCGATAATGTCTGAAAAAAGATTCCAGATAACCCTTACCCATGGATTGCAGAAACCATTTAAGGGCTAGTGAGAATCCCGTTTCGGTGGCCACGCACATGTTTGGTCTTAACGGTAAGCAGGACAACGATGGAAATAAGCGGCCCGAGGCACGAGGGTCGCACTTGATTGACTAGTTATATTGCGAGGTTAATATGAGTACCACAGTAAGAGCGCTGAAGGCCGAATTAAAACGTATAGAGAGGCGGCTAGAAAAGGTTAAAGGCATCATGGACGCGAATCCACTTGGCCGGATAATTGAGATCCGCCAGGAAGCGCAGCGCATTCTTGAGAAGCACCAAGGCTACCACTCAAAGGTTGCCGAATTAATAGCTCCGCTAGCGGACGAAGAAAAGAAAATGTTTGCGCTATCAAAAAAGCAGATGGATCCACATTTAATTGATGAACTAATGAATCTGGAAAGAGAACAACACCAGCTAATCAATGACCTGTACTATGCGGAACGGAAAGCAATATAATACTTGCGCTTGTTCGGGGATAAAAACACCTGGTGTGACGCGATCTGCGAATACGTTATGCGTCAAATACGTCAAGGCAACCTTTCCGGCATTGGCTCACACCATATCCAACAAGTAATTCAATATAAAAAGACGATTCAGGACAGTTCAGAGCTGGAACTGTTGGAGGAGGTTCAAGCAAGGCTGCTCAATGAAGATAAACGGTTTTCGTAACCGCCCCTGAAACCCTTTGCTTAACCGTTAAAAAAACCATTTAGTGAACCGTTGTCGCAACGGTTCAAACAACCATTCAAACCCTCTAGGGCTTTGGGTTTGGCAACTAACACGAAAGGTAAAAAGATGGGCGCATACGGCAAAACAGTAAACTTCACACAATTTCAGGTTGGCATTGAAAATGGCGAGAAGCCAGACGAACACTTTGTGTCGCAGTGCTTGAAGGATTTTTCTTTTACGGGCTTCACCTCTGATATGGATGAACAAACATCCGGATGGGTTGAACTGGATGATTACAGTGAAACAGGATTTAATCGCGTAAAGCGCGATCATCTGTTTGCCTTTGCGTATCGCAAGGATGTGCGCAAAATCCCCGCCTCTATTATGCGCATGCACGTAGGAAAGAAGGAGCGCGAGTTTTTACGCCAGAACCCGACATATTCTCGGGTACCAAAAGCACAGAAAGGGCAGATCCGTGACGATATAAGGGCCGTTTTGCTTCCCAGGGCATTGCCGAACGCAGCAGTAATAGATGTTCTCTGGGATCAGCGCACAAATATCCTCACGGCATATTCGACCAGCCTTAGTCAGCTTGACGATCTGGCTGCTCTATTTCGTGAGACATTCAAAGACAATTTTGCGATTTCCATGATTCATCCGGCAGCCAGGGGGCTTTCGCTCATGCAGGAGCACGAAGGGCTGCAGGAGTTTAAGAATTTGCTTTCCGGTGACGCTGTAAGCACTATGATAAGCGAAAACACTTGGATCGGAGAAGAGTTCCTGCAGTGGCTTTTTGCGCGGACCATGGGGGAAGGTACGGACTTCATTGCTTGCGCAGAGGGTCCATATCCAAAAGGCGAGTCCTTCAGCGCATATATCGACAACAAGGTAATCCTGAGCGGCGAGAGTAATACCGGCAAGCAAAAGGTAAGCATTACCGGTCCCCAGGATATTTACAGTGAAATCATGGAAGCCTTGCGTACCGGCAAGGATATTGAGGAAGCTACAATCTTCTTTGAAATGCACGAAGATATGTGGCGTATGACACTAAAGGGCAATACCTTCCAGTTCGCCTCGGTGAAAATCCCGGCAATCAAAATTGACAACGAGCACCCGGACGATGAAAGGGATTCGTTGCTCTTTGAGTGCAGCGAGACTTTACGTGCGGGAGTGCAGCTGTTTGACAGTCTGTTTGCACAGTTTCTCAAGATTCGTACTGGCAAACAGTGGGTTTTTGAGCGGCAGGAGTTTTTGAAGAAAATCGCAGCGTAGGGAGGCTTTTGTGAAACAGGAGCTAGTAAGAGATCTGGACAACCCTGAATGGATTGCGCGACACCAGGAGAAAAGCCGCAACCAGAGATTGTATGTGGCAGGTACAGATGAAGGGGGCGAAAACGAACCCGAAGAGGATCTGGCTACGCTGAACGAAAACATATTGGAGCATATCATAGAGCTGGCGTTGGTCGAGCTGGGCCGTGCCGACCGCAAACACGGCTCCATGACCGGCCCCGCAGATGGCATGGGAACCCTCTCGTGTGAAGTTGAAGAATTGCGCAGAGAGGTTGAGCGTAGAGCAGAATGCCTTATGGATGGGCTGTTAAGCGGCAAGATTGACCATGAACGTATACAGCAAATCGAAGATTGCATGTTTTGCGAGGCGGTGCAGGTTACTGCTATGGGGATCAAATATATTCGTGATGTTTGCCTCAAAGTTGCAAAACAGGAAGCTATGGCAAGCGCTGCAGAAAGGGAGGAATGATGGAAGTGCCAACACTTAAAAGTATGACGGACGAAGAATTACAGATGTTCATCGAAGACATTGACCGTGTACACGGTGATATGTTTCTGCGTGTAGCCGAGGACGACAATGGCAGGAGATATTACAGCGTAACCGAACGGCGCTTCGACTATGCGGACTTTACGCATGCGTATTACTACAAAGACGAAATCCAGTCTGAGCTTGATTTAAGAAAAAACTTCGCAGAATCGGACAATCTGGATGATAGTCAGGAAGAATCACCTGGCCCAGGCATGTAGGGAAGGGAAACATTTTATGGATAAGCAAAGCAAAGTCGTACTAAACGCAAAGCTTACGGCTTCACTGCGCGGTGATCCCCTGGACAACGAATATCGTGCTGTGCTCTTCATGCGTGACGGGAATGCCAGAAAGGTCATATTGGGTATCGAGGAAAAATTTGGTACGGAGTGGAAACTTACTTCTGGGCAATGGTATCTCGATACCCTGCTAGAACAGGAAGTGCCGCACGACAAGATCTATATAGACCACGGGATGTATCAGTGGGAAATTTCTAGCGGGATGGCCGAAGCAATACGTGAAGCTGCACATGAGTGTGGTATCGAAATCTACCAGCACCATGCAGCGCCTTCATGTGACGCAGATGCTCTTGCATATCAGGTTGCCCAGGAAATGCTCGATGTTTGCAAACATGCCGCTTCCAAGGGAAGGTCTCTGGACAATATCAACATCGACTCGGTAATCGCCCAGGCAAAGCAGGATATTGGTGCCACAGAAGATGAAGACACCGGCCCCGGAATGTAAAGCAAAGGCTTACACATACACTCAAGAAGAGACTGGTAATGATTCATGTGGGCCGGGAATGTAGGGACCCGCTAATTGCACACACGAGACCAGAAGGAGCGAAGAGCGATGAAACATAACGTCAATATCAGCATAAACTGGAAAACTCAAGAGATCGAAGAAGAAGGTGTCGATATGGAATCACACCGCGAAACCCTTGCAGATGATGGATTTGCCAGAGCTGTAGAAATGATCGCCGAAGGTTTTATTGAAGGAGCACGCCGGCTCGGTATGACTGAGGCGGCTTATACCGCAGCCAAAGACAGCCTCAACGCCGGCAAGACATACATGATGCTTGGCAGGCTTACTCCGGCTGGCAGACAGGCTAAGTAATACCATTGCCCCACCGACACAGAGAAAGGCGCTTAGAACGGCGCTCAGGGCTTTATATATAGCGCCACAATATCAAAAGGAGGTAAATCAATGAGAGTACAGGCAGACAATATCAACGGCGTTTACAAAGTGGCAGAATTTGACGGAGATGTGCTCGAGCAAGCGGAGTTCTACGAGAGCCTACCCACCAACCCGGACGGTACAATTATATGCTCAGATATTGACTCGGAGATGGCGGAAAAGATCCACGAGGAATACGGTATACACGGAGAAAACAGTATGGGAGCAACTAAGGAAGAACTTGAGCAGATTAACGCCGGACTTGAAACATTCATCCGCGAGCTTAAAGAAAACGCAAAGGTTGACATTGAGCACTGCGATTATGGAACCAACACTAATGGCGCCCCGATTGTTCAGGAGGACATGTCTATAACATATAAAGGCGAGCAATATTATCTTCAATGGCAAACAGGAGATCGCCCTGACGATCTAAGGTTCCCTGAACTTGCGCTTTCCAATGCTACGGATTCTCCGGAACAGCTGAAGTGTTTAATGGAGGCCACGGGTGCTATTAAGGGCGAAGACCCTGACGGATATGTTGCAGAGCGCGCGGTTGAACAGGCAGAAGAAAGGCTGCTTGAAGAATATGATGTGCAGCAAAAATACGATAGCTATGTAAAAGAAACGTATGGCGGTGAATGGGAACACGACCCGTATAATGGATGGCGCTTTGAAAAGGACAGCCCTGACGAAGACAGCGCTCCGGGCATGTGAGGAGACTATGAAAACAATCATAGCGGGGAGCAGGTCAATTAACGATCTGCGCATTGTTGAAAAAGCGATAGACCAATCAGGATTTAAGGTTAGCGAAGTAGTTTGCGGCGGGGCCAGAGGCGTAGATGATCTGGGGCGCAAATGGGCAGGAAACGGCAACCGTATCCCGGTAAAGATGTTTCCGGCTAAATGGGATCAGTTCGGCAAGTCGGCCGGATACCGTAGAAATGTGGAGATGGGCGAATATGCTGACGCGCTCATAGCCGTGTGGGATGGCAAGAGTCGTGGCACGAAGCACATGATAGATATTGCCGCTCAAAAAGGGTTGCAAGTATCCGTATTCCGCACAGACATGGAACCGGATGATCTGGAATTGTTCGCCCCCCGAATGTAAACCAAGGAGAAACAAACCAAGGAGAAACAAAATGACAAAACTTGAGACAGCCATAAAAAATGCTCAAAAGAGGCTCAGCAAAAAGCAGGTATGTGAGAACTTCGGAGAGGCAGAAGTCCGGAAAATCAAGGATGATTACGGGTATGCCAGCATGGTGTATGGCTCACCGGAAGAGCGCAAGCAGGCAGACAAGATAGATGCGTTCGATGAGTGGTGTATGAATTACACCGGACCGAAAAACGACCCGGAACCGGAGAGCTTCGGCCCGGGCATGTGAATCTTCACTGCTACCGACGATGAGCCCGACTTCAAAACCGGAGAGGTCGAAAATCGCACGTTTTGCTTTCAGAATGTCGAGCCAGACGTGCTCAAGGCAGCCAGCGAACGTATTTTGACAATCCAGGCGTGTGGCGAGGATCCGAAAGAGAGTGATTCGCCTGGCATGGCTATGTAGATTGGTGAGGTTGATTGCGGCCCCAGGATGTGATAGGGAGAACCTTTGCTCAGGGTTCTCCCTATCACATTGCAACCTCGGCGCACTCCTGGAGTTCATCGTCCTCTTCCATCTCGGCGGGACACTGGTTCTTTTGAGCCAGTACCGCCCAAAGGGGCGAAATATCAAGTCCCATTTCCTTGGCAATCTCAATTTCTATGTTTGCCCCCCTGCTGTTTTCCCACCCTGGCAGGAGAACCATACTGTTGCAGCCGGACAATAAAGCAATGTCCTGCTCCATGTATGCTTCCCATGTATCTTGAGGCTCCTGCTCTGCAGGGCTGACCACCTCAAAGCCTAAATCGCGCAGCTTTTCAGCAGCATCCCAGAATGCCGGATAGTTTTCATCGGGCAGGCCGGACATCGGGCCTGATATGTAAACCGGGGATTTGATTTTGATAGACATGTTTTCTCCTCTTCCGCACTTGATAGTTTGTGTTTTTATATATACAATAACACAAACTTTTCGAGAGAACCAATAGCTTGCTTTAGCAAGAGCATCGTAAACCCCCATAAGCGGTATTGATTGGTTCAGCTACGCTCAGCCAGAAGGTGTTGTGGAGCGATTGTCAAAAAATACTGAATAGCTAAGAAACCATGACTGATAACCATAACCACATACAGTTCATCGAACAGGAAGAAAGCCGCCTTGCATCCATTTGCGAGGCGGTTGACCTGTATCATCGCGAGCGCCAGGAAAAGCTTGCGCTTCACGATGAAAAGATGAAGGCATACGAAAAAGAGCGTCTGGACAGCGTGGATTTTCGGGAGAAGAACGACCTGACCCTCAAGATGAAGGATCTCTCGCACCACGACCCGCGAAAGTATCTTGTGCCCTTTGAGCACTCCCAGGTGCCATACGTGGCCGGCATTGTGATCCAGGATGACGACGAACGTATTGGTACTCAGCATTTATTGTTTGGCAAGCAGACGCTTATGCGTGGCAATAAAGTTGCGGTTGTCGATTGGCGCAAGGCCGAGATCTCCAAACTCTATTACGAGTGGGACGAAGGCGAGGACTACGAAGAGATTGTCGCCGGACGGGAACGCACCGGGATAGTCGAGAAGAAAATCACGTATGGCATTAAGTCTCGCGACCTGCACTCGCTCAAAACCGGCTCTGTGGCGCTTCAAAAGGGCAAAGGTGGATGGGTAGCCCCACAAGGCACTCAAGGACCAGCAACAAGCAAAACCATGGCTACCAAGGAGGAATCCGGGGATTATAGCCTGACCGATATTGTCTCGCTGATCTCCCGCGAGCAGTTCCAGCTGATAACCAATAAGGTTGAAGGTTGCCTGCATCTATCCGGGGGCGCCGGTTGCGGTAAGACCACCGTGGCCCTGCACCGGCTCTCATACCTGCTTTTCAACCAGCCCGAGCAATTCCGCCCCCAGCGTTGCATGGTTGTGATGTTCAACAGGTCGCTGTGCGATTACGTCAAGCAGACCTCAACGGATCTGCTCGGCAAAAGCACTTCTGTGACCACCTTTCACTCCTGGGCTTCCAAGGCCCTGCAATCTCTGGGAGTCAAAGTCCAGTTTTCGGCCAGGATCGGCAAGGGTTTAACGGCAATCAAGAAGAGTGCTGGCATGTACGAGGCTCTTGTTCGATATGTGTTGCTATTTAAGCGCAAGGAAGACATGAGCGCCCTTGACGATCTGGGAAGGTTCTACGCGCAACATGAGTTGTTTAAAAAGCATTGCAAACCCTTTCGGCGCACCTTCCCTGCCCTTGCTGCAGAGGCGCAACGCATTACAGGGGGAAGCAATGAGCTGCCCTTCGATGATGCCGGGATAATTTTGCTGCTTGAGCAGCTACGCGGGGGCGAGCATGAATATCATGGCGCCCTTAACTTCTACGACCACATTGTAATCGATGAAGCACAGGACTTATCGGCGTGCGAGCTTAAAGCGCTGTATTGCGCAACCACAGAGAAGCGAAGCATGACGGTCTGTGCTGATGCGCACCAGAAGATTCTGGACTTCGTGGATGGTTCTGGCTTCTCTGCGTTTCAGATGGATATGCAAAAACAGGGCATGCAAGCCGGTTCCCTCGATGTAAGCTATCGTTCAACATCACAGATTATGGATCTCGCAAACCGCGTGGCTAATCGTAAGTCTGTCGAGGTGGTCAATGAAGGTCCGGATCCCCGTTTCCATTCCTGGAAAAGCAAAGAAGAAACCCTTGAACACCTCAAGCGCTCTCTGGCTTTACTGATGAACAAGGAACCGCAAAGCCTTACCGCTGTTATCTGTCGCTATAAAAAGGACGCACAGGAGGTGTTTCAGGTGCTCAAGGGTGTTCCGGGAGTTCGTTTGCAGACCAACGCGCTTTCTTTTGAGCCTGGCGTACTTGTAACCAACGTCCACCAGGTCAAGGGTCTTGAGTTTAGCGGAGTAATTATGTGGAATCCGTCACAAAGGGCATATCCGGACACCGAGATTGGCCGGAATCTCTTGTATGTCGGGCTTACGAGGGCAAGTAACCGGCTGGCCGTGTATCATTTTGAGCGGCTTAGTGGGTTGCTTGGGGGATAGTCTATAAGTGTAGAAAGTGTGTATCAATACACAGTCTCCACACTTATAGGTCAGCTTAACAGGAGAGAGCATTGCCTAACATGATACGCGAATACCAATACAAGGCGCTGAAAAGCATTGGATGGCGTGACGCTTTATGGATAGCCGAGGATTTCAATAAAAGGCACGGCACATATCTTCACTCCGCCTTAGCGGGACAATCTGCCATTGCCGTAGGTGCCAGACAGTGTAAGAAAAGTGGGCTCCCAACATTGTATGACCCACTCTGTATCCCTTTAATTGTGCTAGAAATGAAAAAACGAACAGCTTATTGTTGAGCAGAGCAATCTTGATATGCTCGACACCATAATGAAGATGAAAAACGGGCAGGACTCTGTTGTTGCCCACGATAGAGAGAAGACCCAGCAGATAATCGATGCCCTGCAAGAAAAGATGAATGAGGAACAGGAAGATGTTTGCCGGCCTGGGATGTGAGTTAGGCGAGACGATACTAAACCACCTGCACGGTGGATAAATTTGATCTGTACAACAACAACAAACTTTTCTAAACCATCACTTCCTTTCTAAACCACAATTTCCGGACCACTCGATTCCCTTATTGGTGTCCAGGTCGGTTCGATGGATAACTTGAAACAATGTATATCAAAAGGGATTCTTAAGGTCACGCGCTTTTTATGTTGACCAGTTTATTGTTATTGAATATGCTTTAGCTTGACTTGCCATAAACATGGTTTTTAAGTGAAAGAGGATCGGGCGTCATAAGGCTATGCACGTAATTTTTGTCTCAGAGTGTGAAAAAAGAGCATTGCGGAAAACAAGGTCCGTGTTGGATCGTTTTGCCTTGCGGATTGGCCGTAGGACTTGGGCCACGCCAGCTACCGAAGAAGGGTTGGACGAAATCCGGCGAGCACTAAAGCGCATTGCGACACGTCAAACATCTGTGGCTTGCTTTAGAAATGATGGCTACCGAAGACTGAAGATGTTCTGGGTTGTGGGTTCACGCACCCCTTTCGGGGTAAATGGACATGTTGCTTGTGCAACAACAAGAGTGTTCCGAGCATCCGTATTCCCCGAATGGACAAAACCTTTGCGCTCCGTTGCTTACATATCGGGATGCTCACATGATTTTGGCAAGGTGGGACTAAATTTCAGTACAAAGCTACAAGCCGCCGTAGAGAGTCGCGGGGGCAAGATAGAAGATCCTGTCAGGCATGAGTGGGTTTCGATGCAACTCATGCAAATGGCAGACCGGGGGTCGTTTGACAATACAGAAACACCTCAAGCGTTTGGCCGAAACAAGGGGATGTGTGAAAAACCCTCGATTTGCGCAAGAGGCTTGTCCTCACTCTACGATATTGTTGTTTTCTGCGTGTGTACGCATCACAGGTTGTTCAGGGGCAACGGTGGTGTTCCGGGTATTGGCTCACACGTAAAGGACCATAAAAACGGCGCCAAAATGAAGAAAGCCGGCGAACTTGCAACCATGATTCCTGAACGCCAGTGGCAGGCATACAAGGATGGCATAAAGAAAATTTTGGCAGACCAAAGTAAAGACCCCCGTCAATGGAGGGGCACAGCAATTTTATGCCGAGCGATACTAATTCTGGCCGATCACCAAATATCTGCGCTCCAGTACAAAGGAGATGCCAGCGGACCCCCATACGCTAATACTCACAAGATAAACGGGAAAAGCGAATGCAACCAGCCTCTTTGGTGGCACCTGGAGAGAGTCGCAAGGCTTTCTGCTTTTCTTTTGCCCCGCATTGCAACCATGAAGTTACACGGACTTTCAGATGAGTCTGTTTCAAGGATACTGCATCCTTCTTTACGAGGGATGTTTGATTGGCAGAACAGGAGTGCAACTGCCCTTAAAAAGCTAAGGGAGAAAACAAGCGGACCAACCCTGGTGCTCAATATTGCCGAAACCGGTACAGGTAAAACCAGGATGAATGCCAAATGTGCATCCATCCTCGCCCCCGCAGGTCGCGTCAGATTTGCCGTGGTTCTCAACCAGAGGAACTTGACTTTGCAGACCGGCGATGCGTTGCGTGACCAGCTTGGATTGTCTTCTTTTGAACTGGCAACGGTTATTGGGGATAAGACGGTTCGCAACTTGCACGAAAAAAGCAAGGCAGATGATGCCGAAAATCAGGTCGAGGGTGAGCAGTACGATGTACGGTTTGAGGCTGATACTTCAATAAGCGGAAGGGTTTGCCCCGGAGAAGATCTACCCGAATGGTTGCTACCCCGAGCCGAAAACAACCCATCTTTTGCGCGTATCGTAGCAACTCCGGTTCTGGTTGCAACCGTTGATTATCTCGTTTCTGCCGGCGATTTGAGAGCGCAAGGGCATCATGTAGATGCTTTGTTGCGGTTACTTGACAGCGACATAGTAATTGACGAAGTGGACGGTTACGACCCTGCAGCACTCCCTTCGATACTACGCCTTGTCCAGATGGTAGGGTTTTGCGGACGGAGCGTTATCTGTTCCTCTGCGACCCTACCGCCCCCCACAGCCGAGGCAATACATAGAGCTTTTAACTCAGGTGTAGAAATGCGTGCGGGAATGATTCAGGAAAGCATTACTCCAAACACGGTCATTATTGACAATAAAACCGCCCCCAGCACCTTTGACGGTAAAACAGATTTCACCGATTTCTACGCCTCTCATGTTGGCCGGATGCTCAAAGTGAAGTCCAAAGTTTTTCGGCGCTCATTTGTTCAACCTATGTCAGAGCAGACCGTTGACGGATGGTTCAGGGCTGTCAAAGAGGCATCTTTATGTCTTCATGAGATCAACGCATGGGATTATCAAAACAATAAATCCATATCGTTCGGTTTGGTGCGTGTAGCAAACGTAAAAACGGCTATACGTGTTGCACGTTACCTGGCAAAGCATATACCAGAAGCGCGGGTTGCCTGTTATCACTCCGCTGATTTTCTGATTCAGCGACATACAAAAGAGCGTGTTCTTGACCGCCTGTTGACCCGCAAAAAAGGGAACACTGCTATTTTATCCGACACACAAACTCAGCAGATCGTAAAAAATTCCGAGGCTCCCACTATACCGTTTATTGTTGTGGCAACTCCGGTTGAAGAAGTTGGTCGCGATCACGATTTTGATTGGGCTGTGATTGAACCATCCAGCACACAATCAATCGTACAAACAGCAGGAAGGGTTAATCGGCACAGGTGCGAAGTCCTTAAGGATGGTCAATATAATGTTGCAATACTGGACATAAACTTTCGTAAAGCAAAAGGAGAAAAGCGATGTTTTTGTTGGCCGGGACTAGAATCTGAGAGTCTTGAATACCGTTATTCATCACATGCTATGACAGATTTGCTTGATACAAAGGCTTTACAAGAAGGTCTTGACCTGAGCCTACGGTTTTCCGGCAAGCACAAAATGGCTCAGGAGGACAACGACCTCCTGAGTAGGCAAATAAAAGGTCGGGTTGAGCAAATATGCCGAATTGATAACGAAGATACAGAGTGGATGACTGCTGAAGCATACACTGACTTGAGAGGCAAAACACCTAAACAATCGTGGCGCCTTAACCTGGATGATAATGCCTTAGAGAAGTTTGAGCGACTGGAAAAAATCATCGGCTACCAGAAAAAATATGTGCAGGCCCCGGAAACCACAATGAGTATTTCAGAGGATCGCATGGATAACGCATGGCTTTGCTTTGAACCTCTTGAATTGGTTGAGTTGTGCAAAAAATACGACATCAAACCAGAGGAAGGTTTGAGTTTTGAGATTCTTGGCGATGATGCCGCAGAATTTGAGTACGACAAGGACTTTGGTTTTTACCGCAAGTAACAAGCAACCCTTGCTACGTGGAGGATGTATGGAAAAAGACGTAGTGCAAAAAAGTCTTTTTGATTCCGATGAAATGTCAGATCAGAAAGAGGACAAGAGAGGGCAAAAACAAAACGATGTTGCCAGCAAGAAAGAAAGGAAATGGATAGATGAAAAGAGAACCAAAATAGCAAAAGCCTGGAGGCCTTTTGATCTGTCCGAATACCAGGATTTAATTGCCAACGGGCTTATTCACTTTTCATTTAAGGCGACCAACACAAATGCAAGGGCTGGGGGTATACGATTAAGCAGGAATGAAAAGGTGTCCCTGCCCTATGTCTGCCTGCAGACCTTTAGCGAAAACGTAGACATCGACTTCGTTCATTCCCGTGAGCAGACGAAGCTCAAACAGATCCAGTGGTGCAGAGATGATTTTCAGGAAATTAAAGACGCGATCCCTGCCAAACCCGAAGACGTTGAACAAATTGCGCATGACTATAGTGAGCTGTCTAATTCTCACCTTGAAATAGGCACAGATGCCATAAGCCCCAGGCTGCGCCAGCTTCTTTTGCCCCGTAATAACGGGGAGTACGTAAGCGTAACGCCTGTTCGCAGTTCAGGTTTTTGTAAGGCGGTCAAAGAGAAGGTTCTTGAGAAAAACAAAGGTCAAGGGGGCACGGGTAAATCGGCACGCCTTAACTTGGTACACATGGGTTTTGGAGGCTCCGGTTCGAAGCCAGAACAAAACCTGGGCAGGCTTGCAAGATCGCTTCAGACCCCATTGATGTTTAGCGCACCACGGGAGAACAGGGAAATCAAGACCGCCTTCTCTGCGTACTACAATGGTGTACCCACACATTGCCCCGCAAATATTATGTTTCGGTTTCGCAAATGGAAATTCTGGCTAAGGAGTGAGTACGGTGAACGAGTGCCTTGCAGCATGAAAATCAAGGAGCATGAAAGAAAAATCGTACATGAAATAGCAATGCATATTCTGGCTCGCGCAGAACGTGCCAGAGAAATCCTGATAGCCAACCAGGATATTTTGCCTGGAGGTGCAAACGAGCTTGTGTCGGACCGCATTTCGTCACTGCAGAAAGGCCTTATTGACCTGCATAAACGCGATCAGGAGTGGATAAACGAATTTGGATTACAGTTGGCAAGAAATATTTGCGATTTCGTCTTTAAGGATACCGGAGAAAAACTTGGTTTAAGCGTATCTGATGTTTCACAAATTGAAAAATGGGTAAAGGAGGTGATTTAGCTGTGCAAAGATATTTACTTGTTCCACGAATTAAAATCCGGAGCGTCAATGCTCATAGCGCGGCATGGATTGTCAATACAACCCCCGTAATGGCAATCAATATGTTTGCGCACAATCTAGGTAGAAATATAGGAACAATGCCGGATGGCGTGGCAATTATTCACCATGACCAGCAGATGAAGGGGGGGTGGCTTAAAGAGCCCAAAAGCCACTGGAAGAAATTTTATCTACAGCAACGCAGAGGCGCAAGTTTTATCGACAAAAATGATTATGCTAGTAGGTCAAATAGCCTGTCTTTACAGCCTACAGCATCGTGCGATCTGACTATCACTCTGGTGTTCCGGTTTTCCTCAGCGTTTGACTCGGAAGCAGTCGAAGAGTTTTTGCATACAGCGAAAATAGCCGGAGGACAGGTTGACAGTTTCTACGAAAAAGGAGTCAAGGTTTTCAACAGCCAGGATGCGCTCATAAATGATCTCCCAAAGTCTGGATATTGGATAGTCGAACGAACAGATCTTTTAGAGGGTAGTAGCGCCCCCCTGGATACTTTGCTTGATTGTTTGACCGTTAAAGAAAAGAAGGAGGATGGAAAAGGCACTCAGGATAAGCAAAGCATAGAGTCGTCCAGCGAGGAAAAAGTACAGGACGTGGGTATTGAAGGCACAAGAAAAAAAGAACCTGAATACATCCGTAAGCATCCGTGGCTTGTTCCGACAGTTCTAGGGTATGCGATGGTCACGGATTTTGCCAAACGGGAAAATGTCAGGACAACCAGTGAAGGGCAAGAGTGTATGCACGCTTTTGCCGAGCCCCTGGTAGGACCTGTGCAATATGTTTCTACAAGAGGCTACCAGGATCCACTGCCGTTCTGGTCTTATCAATGGTTAAACGAGAAGTGTTTTATTGTAAATCAGACAAAAGGAGAAAATCAGCGATGAAAAACACCGAAGAAACAGTAAAAAAACTGCCGGGAACACTATCTTTTCAGAGAGGAATTGTTATCTCTGACGGACTTTTTTACAACCTGACAGATGGTGAACTGTCACCATTGTTTGTCACTCGACACGGCATCAGAGGTACGCAGAATATAAATAAAGAGGTCGAGGTTGGCAAGATCCAGAACGTATCAAACCTGCAGGAGACAGACAGCGCCAAGAAAGACGCTTATGCTCAAGCGGTTGTCGTAAAGTTTGGGATTCGTTTTTTGGATCTCAAAAATGCCTTATTTGCGACAAGCGGTAAAAATAAAGAGGACATGCAAACGGTAAAAGAAAGTATTTGCCGTTTCGTTGAAAGAGCAAAGGAAAGCCAGGGTATTGAGGAAGTCGCAAGGCGCTATGCACGAAACATTCTGAACGGGCGATGGCTCTGGCGCAATCGCATTAACGCAAAAAGCATAAAGATAAGCATCGAGGTTGAAGGCGATGAGCTAGTCAAGGACTTTAATGCGTTTAGCACCAGTATGCAGGATTTCGAGAACATCACTCCCGAAGAGATTATGGTTGCCAATATTATTTTAGACGGACTTAAAGGTAATGGTTGCCCAGGGATAAGCGTGTCTGCCGAAATGTCTTTTGGCATCGAAGGGGAATATGAGGTGTTTTGCTCACAAAACTATATAGAAGGTAAGCCGAGTGGATTTGCTCGCTCACTATATTATGTGGGAAGTCCAAACATGAAAACCTTTGACAATAAGGGGATTAAGACACTCGGGCAAGCCGCTTTGCGCGACCAGAAGCTCAGTAATGCTTTGCGTACAATCGACACATGGTACGCAGACTACGATGTTGTGCAGCGACCCATTCCTGTTGAACCAATAGGGGCAAATCTTACCGACGACTGCTTTTACAGGGGGCAGAAGAGCTCTGCGTTTGAATATACGAAGAAGCTAAACACTATTGATCCCGACAGCCCCGAGGGGATGTTTATGATTGGCTCGCTTATTCGTGGCGGGGTGTATTCGGAGAAAGAAACAAAATAGGAGCAGGGAGGCGTTATGCGTCCACAAAATTTTGTAACTATCGATATAAACCAGGGGGGCGGGGGTTTATCCCGCCCCATAATTGCCGGAGCACTGCTCAGGGTGTTGCATGGAGTTTTTAAGGAAAACGAAAACAAATATGCAATAGCAATTCCCGACCACGGTTTTGGGTGGGTTAGGGTTTTTGCTGGCAGTCGTGAAGACTTGGACTTGCTCCACGAAAATATCAAGGGCAATCAGGTGGTAAAAGATTATTGCCGTTTTGGTTATCCTCAAGCCGTGCCTGAAGGCTTCTCTGGCCCATGGAAGCGTTATTCACGCTTTCGTATTCCGTCAAGGAACGCAGAGCGCAACGAAAATGGAACGGTAAGGATGAGGCGTATAGAAAAGGCAGAGAATGAGCAACTACCTTATTTTATCGTTCGCAGCAAAAGCAATGGCCAAGGCTTTAGCTTGCATGTGAAGATCGAGACAAGTTCTGGGCCACAAAAATTGAATGAATGCGAACCAAACAGTTATGGCTTGTCAGTAACGACAAGACCTTTTGCATTGCCTGACTTGTCTGGATAACCGCTATGAAAAAGCAGATTAAACCCAGACAAATCATGTTATCCAAGCGGGCATGTGTGTTTTACCTGGAACATGCTCGCGTAATGCAAAAAGAAGAACGAGTAGTGTATCTGACTGATACGGGTGAACCTGTAGATAGTTTTTACAATATCCCTGATCAAAACACTGCTTTTCTTTTGCTGGGTAAAGGTACGTCCATCACAGATGCCGCCGCTCGCAAACTCGCAGAATCCAATGTTGTCGTTGGGTTCTGCGGGAGTGGCGGTTCTCCCCTGTTTTCAGCAGTAGATAGGGCGTTCCTCAACCCTCTCAGTGAATATCGTCCCACGGAGTACATGCAAGATTGGATGAGAATATGGCTTAACGACGACGCAAGGTTGTTTGCGGCCAGGGAACTTCTTAAACAGCGTGTTGTCTGGACGCATCAATGGTGGGAGAGTAATACTGCGCTGCAGAAAGCGGGGATAGGTGTGCATGCGTTAGATCCTACAGGTTTTTATCGGCAAATCGAGCATGCCCAGGACACTCAAAAGCTTCTGCTGGCTGAAGCAAGATGGGCTAAATTGATATTCAAGGCTTTGGCACAGACTTTCAAGATCGATGATTTTACCAGAGAGGAAGGCAAAGGGTCTAGCGAGTCCATTTCGGATGTAATCAATAGCTACATAGATCATGGTAACTATATAGCTTATGGTTATTCAGCCTCAGTCCTTAATTGCCTAGGGATCAGTTACGCCCTCCCCTTGTTGCATGGCAAAACACGCAGAGGCGCCCTGGTTTTCGATGTTGCAGACCTTATTAAAGACGCAATCACTTTGCCGCTAGGATTTATTGCCGGTAGCCAAGGCTGGGCCAACCAAGAGTTCCGCCGTGAGCTTATAGATTATTGTCAAAGACAGGATATCCTCGACCATCTTTTTACCTTCGTTTTGGATGTCATAAAAAAGACACGGGAAAACAATAGCTTATAAAGTGGGGCTCAAATGAAGGTTTTGGCCCATAATATGGCGTAAGTTTTTGAACATACTGAAGGGATAGGCTTTTAATCTCTAGTGAACCACCGTGTAGGTGGTTTAGAAAACCTCAAAAGCTGATCGCGCTCGTCGATTTTTGTGAACCACCGTGTAGGTGGTTTAGAAAATCACGCATCCACGAGGCATCCTTAATCAAGCGTGAACCACCGTGTAGGTGGTTTAGAAACCCGAAGCTGGTCCGGCTTGATTAAGGATGCCGTGAACCACCGTGTAGGTGGTTTAGAAATGGATCTGCGCAAAGCGCTCTTGTGCGTAGCTGTGAACCACCGTGTAGGTGGTTTAGAAAAGCCGCCGTTCGGTTTCTGGATCTCAACCACTGTGAACCACCGTGTAGGTGGTTTAGAAATCGCTGAGTCCATCGAGGACAATGAGCGACTAGTGAACCACCGTGTAGGTGGTTTAGAAATTCAGCTCTTCGCGCCGCGCTGTAAGCGTTATGTGAACCACCGTGTAGGTGGTTTAGAAACGACCCAGAATTTAGTGCGTGAAGCTCTAGGCGTGAACCACCGTGTAGGTGGTTTAGAAACCTACCTTGCCGCCTTTGCCCTGGTAGGCAATGTGAACCACCGTGTAGGTGGTTTAGAAATTTGTCAAGTGCGAGCTGCAGCGCTGCCTTCGGTGAACCACCGTGTAGGTGGTTTAGAAAGCAGCTGAGCCGCCAGAACGCCAGGGGATACGGTGAACCACCGTGTAGGTGGTTTAGAAATATGACGATCCGCGCGGTCTTGTGGCCGCTGTGTGAACCACCGTGTAGGTGGTTTAGAAAATGAGGCATTTTGCAGGGCCATGGAGCTTTATGTGAACCACCGTGTAGGTGGTTTAGAAAGACCTGCACACAGCTTTGCCCCGCAGCTTATGGTGAACCACCGTGTAGGTGGTTTAGAAAAGACCGATTTTCAAGCAATCAAGCCGCGCCTTGTGAACCACCGTGTAGGTGGTTTAGAAAATAGCGACACCGACCACGATCATGTGCATATCGTGAACCACCGTGTAGGTGGTTTAGAAATCTTTGGTCGCCGGTCGTAGGGTCGGGCCTGTAGTGAACCACCGTGTAGGTGGTTTAGAAAATCAACTGACAGGACCGGCAACAGCAAGCTCCGTGAACCACCGTGTAGGTGGTTTAGAAAAGGCGGGGGCATGAGAAATCGTTTTCCTCTTCGTGAACCACCGTGTAGGTGGTTTAGAAATTCCCGTGCAAGTCGCGGGAAAACTTCACGCTGTGAACCACCGTGTAGGTGGTTTAGAAACAGCAGGGCGGCAAGCATCCTGCTACTAAGCCGTGAACCACCGTGTAGGTGGTTTAGAAAATGCAACAGCATATCCCCCAAATCCTTGCAGAGTGAACCACCGTGTAGGTGGTTTAGAAAGTACAACAGAAATCACACGCAACAGTAAGACCGTGAACCACCGTGTAGGTGGTTTAGAAAAAGTGGAAGGGACAGGAGACTATCACCGGAAGGTGAACCACCGTGTAGGTGGTTTAGAAAGTCTGCGCTGACACTTCTTTCATACGCTGATCGTGAACCACCGTGTAGGTGGTTTAGAAAAGACGAAGTCCGAAGCACTCCAGAATATAGCTGTGAACCACCGTGTAGGTGGTTTAGAAAATCACGAATTACATTTTATAACCCCACGTGTTGTGAACCACCGTGTAGGTGGTTTAGAAATGCAAGAGTCGATAAGTCAAATCAGCAGGCAAGTGAACCACCGTGTAGGTGGTTTAGAAATCAAGCTCGAAGGAAAACCCGTTCATCCGGCCGTGAACCACCGTGTAGGTGGTTTAGAAATTGCAGCACTTCCGTAGCCGGATCTATTCAGAGTGAACCACCGTGTAGGTGGTTTAGAAAGCCGGTTGCGATTAAATGCAGCCGCTGGATTTGTGAACCACCGTGTAGGTGGTTTAGAAACGCATTTTCACTGCATTCTCGTAGTTCCTGGTGTGAACCACCGTGTAGGTGGTTTAGAAACACAAAGGACCGAATCACGTAAATCGCCGAGGGTGAACCACCGTGTAGGTGGTTTAGAAACCGCCTTTTTCAGAGAAATGCTCGTGCAAATCGTGAACCACCGTGTAGGTGGTTTAGAAATAAACCGATCTTCAAGCAGTCAAGACGCGCCTGTGAACCACCGTGTAGGTGGTTTAGAAATTACGGGGCTCACAAGCGGAGTACATCGCCGAGTGAACCACCGTGTAGGTGGTTTAGAAAAAGTAGTGTGGTTTTAAGTCTGGGTGGAATTGGTGAACCACCGTGTAGGTGGTTTAGAAAAACGCTGTTATCATATGCTAACGCTGATATTTGTGAACCACCGTGTAGGTGGTTTAGAAAATAAAATATACTCCAGTGTGACGAGATTGTGAGTGAACCACCGTGTAGGTGGTTTAGAAATCAACGACAACCTGCAAGAGTCGATAAGTCAAGTGAACCACCGTGTAGGTGGTTTAGAAAGAACTCCTTCTGGATCTCCTGGATCTGCTCTGGTGAACCACCGTGTAGGTGGTTTAGAAAGCTCAGCGCCCTGCGGGAGCCAGGAGGACAGCGTGAACCACCGTGTAGGTGGTTTAGAAAGCAAGAAATCCGGAACCCGGACCGCACACCGTGTGAACCACCGTGTAGGTGGTTTAGAAATGCTGCATAAGTGATTCTGCGCAAGCTTTGACGTGAACCACCGTGTAGGTGGTTTAGAAACCGATGATATTGACGGTGTTGACGTTGAGTACGTGAACCACCGTGTAGGTGGTTTAGAAAGTGTGCGGTGTGGTGTAGCTTTTGGTGGTTTAGAAACAGCTCGAGTTCTGACTATATCATAGCGGTACGGGAATGGAAACTATGACGGTCTGAAACAAAGGGTGGAAAAAGTTCACGGGGGAAACTATCGGCGTTCCGGGGAAGATATTAAGTCAAGCTGATCGTGCTGTTTGGCTTTGGTAACGAAACAGGTTTCGTTACCAAAACGTCCCTTCCTCAAAAGTCAGATTTGGCCCCGCTAACCCCGCCGTGGCCGACGCATAATGGCTACCTTAGCCCTTGAATAGAGGTTCCGATTTCCCGGGGACACATCTCACGCGCCTTTTCTTTAGACATCCCGAGGTAATCCTGGAAGAAGACTTGAGCAACGATAGAGTCCTGCAGGAGAGCCCAATGCTCGGGTTCCGGTATATCTGGCAAGCTGGAAGTATTCTTGAGCTCGTGGATGATGTTGTCGGCAAGCAGGTATTTGTTTTCCGGCGTACATGCCACTTCTTTGGCGTTGACCGCTAGTTTTTTTGCTTCCGATTCAACCAGGGCGCAAACCTGTTTTACGCTATAGGTTTTTATGGCCGACATAATCTCTTTGCGTAACGTGGCATTGTCGTGGGCCTGCAATCCATATTTTTTAGAAACAGCGAGCATGTACTGGTAAATCTCTGCGATTGCGATTTCTGTCCATATTGGCAGTATGGAGCGGTTTACATATATTGAAGGGTCAACCTCCCCGCTGAGCATGGATCCCCAAAAGGACTTATGTTCAGACAGAAGGTTAGAAGCCAATTCTTGTAATCCGCTTACGCCTTTGTGCCTAACTGTAGGTCTATCGTCGTCGCCGGAATAAACCCCTAGCGGGTTTTCACGAAGATAACTCGCGATTGCCGAAAACGTATACACGGCAGAACCCGTGCTCGTCTTTCCAATTTTGGATAGATGGGACTTTTTCTGATCGACCCCCAGCAAATTGCCACAGCCGGACTGGAAGATGTTTGCATTTAGCAGATAGTCAACCAGGTCTACCTCAAAAAACAATGTCGGAGCAACCCGAACACAATCTTTGCTCTGGCGTGACGGCAGTATCGCATTTCTGTCCTCGGACATGCGCCCCCGCAGAAGGGCATTAAGGTAAATCGTTGTCTTGAGTTCTATGCGGTATATTTTGGCAAAAAATGGGTGCTCGGGCAGGGAGTAACTTATATCTCTTTGAGCACTAGCATCATTCAAAGCCTGCAGGTCAAGGGTGCCTGACTCTTTGCGCTGGTGGCGTTTGCGATTTTTCCTGCGTGGATATTTCTTTTGTTTCAATATTCTGTCTGCCCCTGCCGTAAAGTCCTGGGGCCTCTCGATATATTTTGCCATTACCAGGGCATTGGCAATCTCTATAATTGCGCGATAGGTAAATCCGTCCCATTCGAGCAGTTCACCAGAATCAATCTGCACCAACGGTGCGATTATCTCGTCTTTAATGAAGGTGCTCGTAAGTTGCTCAGGTGTTTCAGGCCTTGAACAGGGGAACACCATGTGTATGAGCCCCCTGGTGGGGTTTCTGATGTTCTCCCAGAAGACAATCGGTGCAGAAGTATAGGTTGTTTTATTGTCCCGTGAATGCGTTCTGGCGTTTTCGTTTACACCCGTTTTTTCACCTATGTATCCCGCTTCCATCAGAGCTCTAAAAGTATTTTTGTATATCCGGGTGCGGTAGATACGAAGAAAATAGTCCCCTTCATTTATTATCTTGTCTGCCAAAGGCTTTATTACATCTACTTCGAGCAATTCATAATTGCTGGGGTCGTAATTTTCAATACGCAGTTCGCGTTTACTGCCGGCGCTCAAGTTAAGCCAGAAAACCATTGCCGGGTGATAACCGTCTTCAATTAACCGCCTATTGCTTTTGCTTTCGTAGAAAAACAGTATTTCCGAAGCAAAGCCTTTCCATTTTGCTCTTGGTATTGTTTTTCCGCTATCCAATGTTCCTCGTAGCGGATGATCCGAAGGCATTAGAGAAAGATATTGTTTGCAAAGATTTTGGGCTTTCTCAGAAAGATTTTTTACTGTCCGCTGCCCTGTTTTCTGCTCAAAATTACAAGTTCTCTCGTTGCTAAAGTAATGTCTCAGAGCCTCAATGTTCCCAACGTCTTTCTTGCTGTGAGTTTTACTGGCCCATATTTTTTCATGGGCGCACATAGCTTTGGCTCTGTGTTTAGGATATGCCTTAAAGTTTGCTGGCTTATCCAGATACCCCGCAATACAGAGCGCGTTTGCATAGACATAAAGTGTTTTGCGCCCCATGTTTGGTGTTTCAAGTAATTCTTTGTATGTTGCTTTAAGTAATGGAAGAATAACTTGAGCCTCAAATTTTTTATGGTCTGCAGGGTTCATTTCATCTTCACCGAAGAAATGTTTTAGACCGCCTATGGCTCTGGCATTCAGGCTTCTCCAGAAACTTTGGCTAGGCGTATTTGCAGTGCTGTTTTCTTTGGAGAAAAATCCAAGAATTTCTGGTGTATATTCGCGCCACTCATATCTCCTGATCGGCTTGTCGGTGTTTCTGAGAGGATGGTCCAGGGGGAGGGTTTTTGTATATTGTTTGCACATATTTGTAGCTAAGGCATGCACCTCTGCCGTGGTAACTCCATGCTGAGTTGCTATGTCTTGTATCAAGCGGTGCCCTAGAAATTCTTTTAGAAGTTCCAGGGTCTCAGGCGAGTTGGCAGCGTCCTTTTTGCGGTTGGTCCTTCTGACTATTTCACCGTTCAAAAAAACCTTTTCAGAGGCGATGTAACCTGCGGAGACAAGGGCTTTGAGGCAGTTTTTGTACGCTTCCCGACCTATCATTTCCTCGGTTATCACGCGAGTTAAAAGAGGCCAGATTACTTCGTTTTCCATTAAATCGTGATCGCCAGGGTCTATTTGCTTGTCCACCGCCGCAAGCAGGCGGGAGCGATTGCGAGCGTGGATCTTTAACCAGAAAACAGTTGAGCGCGGGTATCCAGCGTCAAGCAGGGTTTTGTTCCAGCGGTTCTCGTGAAACGATGTGATTTCGGGAGCAAAACCCTTCCATACATCCCTTGATATTTCCTTGTTGCGGTATTTATCACCCTTTAACATGTGATCAGGGGGCGCTATTTCAAGATATTGGTGGCAGAGCTTTTCTGCCCTTCCTGTAATGCATGACGGTTCTACGCCATATATTTCCTTAAACGTACTTGTGGGTTCTTCTCCGAGATATATCTTTAGCACGCCTTCTTCGGTTGCTGTTATTGTCATAACTACCCCAGCCTTTCCATAAACTTCATACTGTGCTTCTCTACCATGCTCTCGCGCATCTCACATGCGAGCCTGAATGCCTCGTGTTCGCCGTAGACATTGACCGCGAATGTCTTGTTTGCGGTTTTCCGGCTGCCGGCAGGCCCTTCACGCCATGAAGCCACCCAATAAGCAAGTCCGGTCTTGGAATCGACCGTCCTGGATACCCCGACAATGCCCGACTTGCTGTTTTTCCCGGCGTTCTTTTTATGTCCTGTGTGCCGGTCCGGGAACTTTGTGGTGCCAAACTCGGCCAATAGATGATCATCTCGAAAAGCGCGTGCAGCGGACAATGCCTCTTCGCGCTCTTCATCGCTTGCGTATAGGAAGGTTTTGCAGCGCCAATTTTTTGCACGATCCCTCCACGGCACACGCACATAGAAATATGGATTTCCTTTTTTCTGTTGGACCTCGGAAATGTATCTCATGCCGACCTCTGCATCCGGAATTTCATCATCTGGATTTCCCGGCCAAGCTCATCTCTTTCATACTCGGCATCAATTTGTTTGTCGAACAGTTTGCTCGCATCTTTTTTGAGCACCCTGTTAACATGATTTCGCCGTTCTTCAAGCCTTGCAAGCTCGTCAATTTTAGCCTTGGGGTCCATATCGGAATCTATGACCGACCTTAAATCGTTGTGGATGGCAACGGCCTCTGTGCCGATCTCCACATATTCGTCGGCCTCGGCTTTTGCCTTTTCTGCACGTTTGCACAGCCGGTTGTATTCTTTTTCAGCGGCTATCAGCAGAAGCTCTTGTCCTGTTTTCATCTCATCTCATCCTAGCCTTAATCGTGTTTTTGAAATCTGCATATAACATCGCTATGTTGGCAGTCGCCATAGACAAGAGGACACCACCCATCACAATCCCCATTACGCCGACCTTCCCTGCAGGGAAAACGACAAGTGCTGCAAATGTTATTAACGTAACTGCCAAGGCAGGGGCCGCATTTGTCGAAATAGCTTTCGGGACTCCATGGGTCGCTCCAAACTCTAACAATAGACCTGTCCACATAGGGGCAACCAAGAGGATGCAAATAGAATTGCGCTCATCCGGGAGGCCCCTGAAATAATAAATCGACCAAAGCATGATTATGGATGCTCCCAGGAAAATCCCCACTCCCAAACTCTTTATTATGGTCTTTGTTGCTCTATTTCTTTTGCTCATCCCATCTCTCCATAGTTCCGCATTGCCTGTTCATACATCTGCCTCAATATCTCTTCGTCCGGATCGATCATGGAGGAACCGTATTCGCGCATCTCCGCGTTCCTGCGACAAAGGGCTCCTGCAGCAAAGGCTTCGTATCCTGATCCCCAGGTTGAGAAGGCAAAGGTACGCCCTTTTGTCTTTCCGTTCTCTGTCCAATTCACTTTCCAGTTGAGGTGATAGCCTGCCCCTGTTTTGCTGGGGGAACGCTGTAACGTCATGCCTGCTATGCCGGTTTTGTTGAACCTGGTTTTTGTGGGCCGCTTTCTGCCAAAGTACCCCGCTTCGATCAGCGATTCAATAAGCTCATTACGAACAGCCTTTGCCGCCGCTAAAGATACTTCCGGATCGTCCCTGTGCTGGCTGTCATACACGGATCGCTGGCAGATAGGCAGACCGTCTTTCCACCCCAGGCGTACCCACCACCCCTTGCCTGTCTTGGCGTAGTCTAGGCGGGTGATGCCATACATTTCGCCAAAACGCTCAAGAATGGCTTTAACCAAGGGGTCGGTCTCTTCCTCACAGGTTTTACGTGGCGCTGCTGGTTGACCTGTTGAGCGCATCCTCCCTGCTAACCCGAGGCGTTGCATTACATCGTGTTTTGCGTTCCTCCAGCGCCAGTCCAAGCCTGAATACTCGCCCTCTTTTGCCGAATTGAAGTTTGGAACAAAGACAAAGCATTTCACCTTTTTGTCTTTTTCCACATAGAGCACGACCTTAGCCTTTCTTTTTTCCTGGGCCGCAGGGTCATGTGTGGTGCCCGAAATACCATCTATGCGCTCTACGCGGCATGAATAGCCGCATGCCTCTAACGCCTTTGCTAAGCGAAGGACGTTGCTATGCAATGATGGTAGATGTCTGAAACCCATCTTAGTTCTCCTTGCTCAGTCTAGCCCCTGCCATTACCAGGTCGCGTGCCTGCCTGACTACTGCGAGACGGTATGTATCGCACTCCGGGCAATCCTTGCAGGCACTCACCACTTCAACGCACAGGTCCGAATCTTCGGCGGTTCCTGGGTAATGTCAAAGTTCAGCATAATGGTTCCTTCTCTATTTGCTAGTTTACTGATAATCAACATCTATAGTTGCTGTGTTGGTATTCAACCCACCCTCCTTTCAATTTTATTGTTCTATTTGCCCCCAATAAATTCAGCGCATAACACATAAATTGCTGCGTAAATCCAAAGGCACACGATAGCCCGTACAAGGGGTGGTAATGATAGGATTATCTGACATGGAGCCACAACGAAAATCAAGATTATAGAAAGGAAGACCTTATGGATAAAGCTTCTCTTGATTGTCGGGTCAATTATTATACCGTTTACCGAAATATTGTTTGTGCGCATAGCCACTCTCCTTTTGTCGGACATTACTTATTGTTGTTGACATCCTCCCTCCCTGAAGGAAGGGGATTCCTACGGCGCTCAGGCGCAGCATTGAGCTGCCACTGAGTCGCTTCGGAGGGTTCCTGCTGCTGGCGGCATTGTTGCACCACTCACTTCACAGGCGAGCCGGGCAACAAAGGCAATGACCGGCCAGCGCACATAAGATTCAACAAAGCGGATCTGCGCTATCATGTGGCTCCACTCGAACTTGCTTGCCATTGATTTTCTCCTATTCTTTTCTGGGTCGCCCCCTGCGTCTTGGTGTGGGCGTTTGCGGTTCTTTGTTCGCCGGGGTCACATACGCCCCCTGCTCTATTGCCTGCTTTTCAAGCCACGCTTGCCAATCAGCTCTTCGCCAATACGATTGACCACCTATCTTAAATGGTGCCGGCAAACTTCTCCGGGCAATCCTGGAATAAACACCCACTTTGGTTGTTCCGAGCTCCACGGCCATATCTTCGATACTCAAAAGTTCTTTCGGGTTTTCAAAAATAAATGTCTTTGGCTTGCCTGAATCTTCTGCGCAGCACTGATCTTCGAGGGTTCGGAGCCGATCCAGTTCAATGCCGGTCTCAACCTCTTTTACCCAGCTCTCGGCGTCGGTTTTAGCCGAAAAGGACTTTGAGATCGTTCCGTAACCCTTTTTCCGGATGATTGCCTGCCATGCAGGACCGTTTGCACCTTTTCTTTGTCGTATCGTAGCCATTTCACCCTCTTAAAAGACCGGCTTTCAAAATTGCCCCTCTAAGGCATTTTCTCAAAGCCAGGCGACCCTTACCATGTCTTTTTGACGCCCGTTTTATCGATTCCGGTCAGCACGAGGAAGTTTTTGCATTTCTTGCAAAGCCTCTTTTGTCCGGCTTGCATCTTGTCGTGTATGTTTTGCGAAATCCTGTGCTGCTGGCACCCACATGAATATATATAGGGCCTCGGATAGGGGCGCTTGTGCTTGCTTACATCGTAACTGTGGCAGCGCTTCGGCTCTAATCCCAGGATCCGCATGGCCTGTTGCCATTCAGGACCATGGGGGCGCACCTTGCGCTTTCCGTGCTTCGAGGAAACAGCGAGGTGTGCGACTTCGTGCGGGACGGTGCGCTCCCTGTAGTCCGGCCAGTTTTCTGTAGCCAGCGCGAGATTGAAGCGGAGCGTTGCCCCTCGACGCCCAGGAATGTATGCCACCTGTCCGGCGCACGCCCCCCGAAGATCAAACTTTATCTCGTGGGGCATAACTTCGACATTCAGCGATTGCTCGAGTTCAGCAATGCACTGCTTTAGCTTTTCGTTGATTTCTTGCTTGGCGGTGTTTTTGTCGATTGTCGTTTTTCTCATGCTCGCCCCCCCTACCCTGTTTATCGGTTTCCCTATATTTTACGTTTTTGGTTTTCACCCTCTTTTTCTCTTGATATTACTTATAGCATACCCGCAGAATAGTGCAATACCCAAAAGGCACTTTATATGCTTTTTGTGTTTTCTGCACTTTTGCAGTTTTGTGCAAAGTTGCAAGTACGGGAAAATTGCAATCGAATTTATGCGGGTTAAAATGTAGATTTCCGCGCATAGACCATACATGAATAGAATTGAGCATTTCCGATAACTCCCGACAAGCCCTGATGGCGCATGAACACAAATGAAAGCTTTTGTGAGTTTGTGAATAATAGGGGATACCACGGGATGCCAGAGGATACCAAAAAAGGCTTTTATGGATTTTTGGGTATTTCGTTTTTATTGCATTTTGTGTATTGCGCCATGTTTGGTTTTTCGGTATTGTTACCACACAGAGCAAGACGCGCTTATAGGATATACGACAAAGGAGGCGAACAATGATACGCAGATGGTATGAAATAACTTGTGATTATTGCGGTTGCGCATCTCATTATATGGGCAACAAGCGCAGTGCTGAAAGTCAAGCCCGAGATTTGGGATATATTGTTACGGGTGACGGAAAACATTATTGCGACTCAAAGTGTAGATGTAAAGCAAGGGAGAAATAAATACCTAAACTTAAAGTGACGCTGGGTATCGGATATGCAGGCGCACGACATGAAGATGTTATCGAGATAAACGACAGCGTATGGGCCGCCTGCGAAACTGAGGAAGAACGGGAGGAAGTAATAGATCAACATGCCTCTGATTGGGCGAACAATTTTATCGATATTGGCGCTCAGATAGTTTGACCGTCATTAAATGGGATCCCAGAAATCATCAGCTAAACATAATTATTGCAGATTTATGGGATGATGCAGGCAAGACGTTGGCTATGAATTTAGGAGGGATTTAATGTATACGAAACGAATTATTCTAGTTGCAGCTTTAGATGGAGTTTTGTTCTCAATTACAAGCACGGCGGCGGAGTCTTCTCAGGCAATCACGGACAACCCAGGATGGGAAATGATCGCCAGCAATCCAGTGTGGGCGCTTTTGGGCGGCTTCTTTTTTTGCGTGGGAATAGCGGTGATGTTGGCTGAGGGGTTTAAGTCTGCCTCAAACACAAAGGACAGTTCAATAGCCGGATGTCCAATTTGCGGAGAACAACCGGACGTGTGTTGTGAGGGTAGCGAAATCGAATTTAACTGCTGCGTTACCATGGTACGCCAGAAGAGCGACTATCTGACCCTTGAGGAACGAGCGCAGTGGGACCCTGATTTGTGCCGATATCGAGGAACTATTGAGCAGAAGGTATATAGAGCCGTTCTAGCCGAATGGGGAACACGGAAAGGTTGACAAATGACTGACTTAGAGAAAAGGGCAAGAGAATTTGCAGAACATCATCATGCGGCGGTTGGGCAGGTGCGAAAATATACCGAAGCTTGCGGCGGATTTGCTGGAGCGTTACGCATTCAAGACTAGCAGCAAGGAACGAAATAATGCCTAATTCATTTTCATAAGGGAGAAAGACTATGGAAGAGCACCCCAGGCTCAAAATTTCAGGCAGAAGGCAGTTGCCTGAAAAACAATCATATTCAGAAGAACAGGTAAGGGATGCCGCCCAGATCCTGGGAAGCTGCGGTATCTGTTTTTGTGTACCAGGATGGTACTCGCTAACATCCGTAGAAGATGTGGTCCGATTCGCTATGGATCCCGCAAAATTTTACGACGACCTCGATAAAGAACACAAGGCCAGCGTTCTTAATGCCTGTCGTGAAAAAGCGGCAGGGCTCGGGACCACGCTTGAAGAGTATCTGTACTATCTTGGGTATGCAAATGAATGTAATTACATGCGGTACCATATAGGCGAGGACCTTGACCTCGGCACAGATAGCGGCAGATGCGCGGGAGTTACAAGTAAAGGCGAGCGGTGCAAAAACCGTGTTGGCTTCGATGGTCCTTTTGAGAAATTCAAAAAAGGGGTTTCAGATATGTGTTCAACCCATCGACCAAAACGCAAGAGCAAGACCAAATAATCGCGAATCTAAGGAGCAAACTAATGGAAACCCAGGAGAAATCATATCAGCGCCCCCGACATACGACAGAGCGCTTTTTGGTTTGCCCTTATTGTGGGGGCAGCATGGAGGGTGATGGATACACGCGGGTGTTGCACTGCGAGTTTGCCGATGCACCCTTTGACGCTGAGCCGGATGGTCCGCCAGTGTTTTGTGCAGCAAAGGAGGCACAAGGATGATGTTTGTGGGAAAAAGGAAATTCATGTCAGAAGTAAGCAAAGCCGAATCCCTTGCTGAATCCATAAAACCTGCAAAGCACGGCAAATCAGACCTCTTCTCATGGCAGCTGTACCGCTGGGCAAAGCAAAAACCTTTGATGCTGCAGATATGGGAAGGTACATGGAACAGTGTATCAGGCATAGATCGGGGCCATCCAGTGCTTTATATCGGCTACATGGACAGCGATACGCCGGGAGAAAAATGGCTCCATGGCAGGAGATTGAGAGAGCTGTGCTGTCATGGCCAGAACATCGAAGGCTGCGCCTACGGTCCCGGCCACGATACGGCCCACTGGAAAGAGATCACGAAAGAGTGGTGGGAAAAGTATATGCGCATCGGAGTTTGTGCGATCCACGGAGATTTTGCGCATAACTGGACCGAATCTGGAGATACAAGGATTTGCGAGTATTGCGGAAAGAAAGAGTATAAGCAGATCGAAATGGTTGAAAGGGTTATATGGGTGAACGCATGAACGAACAACAGTTTTCATATAACGGTTACACCGGCTCCATTGAAGTGAGCCTAGAAGATAATTGTCTTTACGGTAAGATCCTTTTTATCCAAGACCTTGTAACATATCGAGCTGGCTCCCCGGCAGAATTAGAAAAAGCCTTTAAGGAGGCTGTCGATGATTACATTAAAACATGTCGGGAATCGGGCAGAAACCCATGCACATTCACGCATCCAGGGGTGAAGGATAAGCTGGACATGGCAGCACACATACTCTCTGATGTGGCAAAAGAGCTAATGTCTTACGAGTTACGCATGGAAATTGGTTATCTGTCGCTTGATGAAGTAGCAAGAAAACTGACAGAGGAATCAATGCGGGTTTGGATGGGCAACACCGACACACTGGAAATCCCCCCTCAAGACCTGCCTGAATATTCAAAAGATCCTGACGCTTATTTAGCCAAAAGGATTGGTGTGAGTATCAGCGATCTCCACTTGTGGGTAGAAAACAATAAGAAGGGCCATGCTAACTGGATGTCGGTTGAGTGTGCCCATCCAGACTGTAGTTGCTCTACAACCAGGATGATAAAAAGGCTGGAGGGCATGCCTTCGGGTCGGCTCTACAACGAAAATGAAATATGGTATTGCGCCCTACACCGTAGAGACGCATGGAGGCACCAGGGCCATATAAACAGAAACATGGTGGAAGCTCTTGTTTTTATTGCCAACAACCCTGCCACTATTAAGACAAATGTTCTTAAAGTTGGAATAAAACAAAAAGAGTTGGACTTTCTTGAATCTGTCGGACTCGTTTCAGTTGAGCTCCTGGCCAATAGGCGCAACCTTAAAAAGTATGCAATATCTTTAACCCATGAAGGACTTTCATTTCTAAACAACAAGGAGAACCAAAATGGCAGCTAGAAAAACATGGAAAGTACGTGTGGACGGGCAAGACACCTTTGAGCGCGTCCAGACACTCTCGCGAGCCCTGCAGCTTCCTGAAGAGCAGGTAGTTACCGAGGCCCTGGAAATGTACTGGCAAACAAAAGAACCCGAGGTCAAGCGATACATAAGCAACTTGTTCGGCCAGACAGCGCTCTTTGATGAACAAAGACAGGCTCAGGGTGCGCAGGAAGTATCTCACGATAGCCAGCAACACCATGAGCCTGCCCAGACATATCAGGGTCAGCCAAATGAAGTGGTGCCGGGACAGGTGGAACCTCAGCGGTATGGCAACGCCCCCGAAGGCGGCAATAACGGCAACAGCTATTGATGGAGGATCGATAACATGTCTTGGCATCCGACAAAAACGCAAAGCGTAACGATATGGTGTGTGACTTGCAAACAATATGTGACCCGATCCAGGGAAACGGGGTTGTGCCCTTTTTGTGAAATATCTGCTGGTACGGATAGGGGTAAACATGCAACTCGATAGCGACTTTACGGACTGGTACGACTTTGGTTTTGAGCGCACAGGACCGATTTTTAAGCGCCACTCCAATTCGGGGATGTCCAGGCCGGAAATGTTTGAGTATCTACAGGATCTAGGTATGGATGTGCCGACACACGGTAGTGTCCAGCATGTTGTAGATCAATATTGTGCCGATCCGGACTCCATGGAAGCCCTCATGGTGAGACACAATCTTTTGCAGCTCGTGGTCTATACGGATGAACGTGCTCATTGCGGGGAAGGCAAGATACTTCTGGATGTTCGGGATGCTTTAGAGCGGTACCCGCACCATTTTTGCTCGCAATACATTCCGGCTACCGCGCAAGGTTTTGGTTCTTCCTTGCGGTATCTGCAGGTCGGCGAGCGCAAATGGTGGCTTCGGTACACAAGCTACGATGATTGGCGCAGCAACGCCGGTGATGTCGAGGTGCAAATATTGTGCGAAGAAAAACCTGGGTACCATCCGCATATCCATGAACCCATGTTTGCCGTAGACTTTATACGCTCAGCGGCAAAGGTGTATGCCGTGGATTTCAATATCGCCCCCGGACTTGAGCCGCTTAACGGGCATGTAAAGGCAAGCGATATTGTTTCAGAGCTACGCAATGCCCTCTTTTAACGACACCCAGGAAAGGATATATATGATGAACAGAAAACTTGTTGTGACAACCGTCTTATGCCTGCTTTGCTGGCCGATGATTGGTGTGTCTTACGAGTACAATGAACCGCAATACGACAGTTCGCAGTTTACCGCACAAGGAGCAATGCAGATCTCGGAAATGTCTGCGGCAATCATAGCCGCGAGACAGGCAGGCGCGACCAAAGCTAATGTGAAACGTGAAGTAACTCATGGGCCGACAGGGCGCGGTTTGACTCAGCAGGAAAGGCAACTGGTGATTCAGATGATCGACCAGGTATACAATGTTGACCGCCAGTACCTTAGCGGCGCTCAGCAATCACAGTTTGATTGCCGGCAAATGTATGAGAGCTGCATGAGAACTCGAGAGCTTGCCAAACCAGGGAATAATCCGTTTCTCTAGGTAGCTGTAGACCAGCAAAACCTTCCCTTTTGCTTGACAAAAGTGAAGTATAGTTCTATTTTAGGTTTACTATATACAAAAACAAAAGGACGGGCGAGACATGAGCAGGCAATTCATAATGAGCATAGCCGAGTGCCGGGAAAAGCATTGCCCATCTCACAGCAATTCTCGGTCAACAAAGAAAAAACAGGAGCCATACGATAACCCTTACGAGGAAACCGAACAACGCCTGGTGGCCGATATTCTGGACGAACAGGGCCTTGATTGGTTCCACGTTCCGAACGGTGGGGGGCGCTGGAAAGGTGAAGGCGGCAAGCTTAAAGCCCAGGGCGCCAAAAAGGGTGTACCGGACATCGTGATTATGCAAAACCCAAAAGCTAAAGGTTTTGAGCACCATCCTGGGGTTGTCATTGAATTAAAGAGAGTCAAGGGCGGAGTTGTTTCTGAGGAACAAAAAGAATGGCTCCAGATATTCAAGCGGCAGGGGTTTTCCACACATGTATGTAAGGGGCACATGGAAGTGGTGGAAGTCCTGCAGAAACTAAAATTGCTCGACAACAACGTGTTGTTACGGGTGCTTAGCTGAAACCGAGCAAAAAGGAGAGATCAGTGAACGTGATTAAAACTGGAAGGGAAGCGGCCAAAGAGCAGCTTCGCAATAAACGCACCACTATGCGCAAAAATGAGGCCGCTACGGTTCTGGAGCTTACAAAGAACTGGCTGGAAGGCAAGCGCGTGTTCAGCATGGTTGAGCTTGATTTTCTTGCAGAAACCGTCCAGTACGCTCTGCGGCATTGTGGAACCAATGCGATGGTTCACAAAAAGACCTCTATCGCCTGCCTTAATGCTTTCGCGAAGCTCTATCAAGCATGTCACGGAGAGAATGAGAGCAAGGCGCCTGTTGACGACTTAACCAGGGAGCAATATCTGTATGATTTCTACCCTGAGTGCCGTTCAGACGAAAACGGTAACGATGTTACTCCATACGAAGCTGCAATGTTGCAAATTGAATACACTCAGGATCAGCAGGGCGAATATATCAATACCCCCTCTGCTGAGAGCTTTGCAAAGCCCTTAGCGATGTTCTTCAGCGAGCAGCTTCAGGATGTTTCAAGCGAGCAGGAATGCTCCATGTCCGGCGAAACCGCAAGCCAGATCATTGAAGTACACGTCCCTGCCCTGCTTCATGCGGCCATTGCTGCTCAGTCCGAGCTCAGGGGGATATTTATTGAGTCACTCAAAGACAATATGGGCGATATTAAAATCGACAACCTTTCAGTTCAGAATGATCTATGCAGAGCCTTCATCCCTATGTATGGCTTTTCCGTAGCGTCCGGATGCCCCGGACTCACAGTAATGGTTAACATTAAAATCGGTGACAATGCCGAAATGTCGTTCATTGCCTCTGATCCAGCAAAGATAAATTATCTCGAAGATATGTTCGAGCGCATGCTGTCCCAAGACGAGCTATCGCCTTTTTTCTGTTCCGACCCCAGGTGGAATTGGTCCGGAATGGGACTGATGCCCGACGATTCTGTACACCTGGGAATGACGGGGCTTTCTGTCTGGGTTCCCAGAGAGAAAATCATGGCTGCCATTAAAGCCTTTCGAGAGCTGATGGATCAACCTGATGTGCAAAAAGCTCGTGAGCAACTTAAATGGGTTTACGGTCGTATTTAGTTGATTCGACAAACAGGAATAACAAAAAGGCTGTGCTTGGACTATCCGGGCGCAGCCTTTTGGTTAAGCAATATCATCGGGGGGATCTACATGCTCGACTAGATCTCCTGCTTTGACCCACTCCAGAACCTCTTTCCAGGTTTGCACATCGCAATCCATTCCAGCATCCCCGCGCTCTATGGCACTGGCAATATCATTGCGGATCTGATCCTGATCCTGGGTGGACAAAAGATGCCAGTTGTTGCGCAGCTCATCTACGATTGCGCCTGGCATGTAAGTGGTGCGGCCCAGAGCATATCGAAACGCGCTGAGAAGCACCAAACGTGGCTGCAGGAACTCCATTTTGTAGTCCTGCTCGCAATTCTGTGTATCATCGAGAGCCCTGCACACCTTTTGCTCTGTTGCCTGGCTAAAACCTGCAAGGTGCGCCGCTTCGGTCAGCATGGTTTCCAGTGCATCACGCAGGATAGCAACCTCTTTTTCTTTTTCGCACAGCTCACACACTCTTTTGAGTTGGCCGTGCTTGCATTGATTTTTGCCATACGGAGTAGGATCTTCGCTCATTACCGCCCCCCACATACTTGCGAACGCATGGCAGAAACGCTGTGCGAAACATTTAGTCCATATTTTTTTGCAACACGCAAAAAGCGCAATACATATTCACACCGATTGGCAGGAGGGAGCCATTTATCCGGGCCTTTCGCCCCCTTCTGGCGATTAAGTGACAGCTCAACACTGATAAGGTTTGCCGGATCATTTGCGAACCGCTCACGCTTCTTGTTTGTCCACCCGTCTGCGCCATTCTCCCACGCCCATTTTAGTGGCACAATATGATCTATGTCCATCGCAGACGGATCATGTATGACTTTGCCGGTAAAGGGCGAGATCCAGCGTCCGGACAGGACGCGACACTTGTTGCCACTCTCGTATCGCACCGGCGCTGTTGATTGCGCTATCAGGGTTTCCTGACGTGAATCCTGGCAATCATTGTCAAAGTCGGCCCATCCATGACCGAACTTTGAACGGCTGTATCCATCCTGCCCTGCCATACTTTTGTGGGAGCCCGAAGAATAACCTTTTGGCAAGCGCCCACCAGACTCAAGACACGCTTGAATATCCGGGTATGACGTGAAGTTTTTGGTGCGCGAATAGTATGGGCTGTCTTCTGAATGACAGATGCCCGAAGAAGACTTTTTGACCACCGCTGCTTGAGCAGGTAGGGCAAAAAGGACTGCCATGATTAACAATGATATGTGGCGTAAGACAAACATGATCACATCCCCGGCGATATGCCCTCTTCTGCGCTATCTTCAACCCCGCACACCACATTGACACCCTTCTTTTCTGCGTATTCCAAGGCCTGCTCTTCGGTATCGAAAAACATGTCATTCAGGTGGTGGTCGCCGGTTTCTTCAACCAGAACATAGTGCGGGTTGTCTTTACTGCCTGCCGGCTGAACCATGTAGTTGTATTTATCGTTCATCGCGGGTCCTCCAGGTTTTCAAAGAAGTTGAAGATGTATGTTTTCCATGCCTTTACTGTTTTTATGCGACGATCAAAGGTGCTCCCTGCTGCCAACCGGTTACGAACCCGAGCTCCACTTGGGATGCGTGGGTTGTCACTTTCAAGAAATGCGTTGAAGATCTCGTTTGAAAAGGCGCGGCAAGCCATGTGGAACAATCTTTGTTGCTCGTTCATACTGGCAACCTCAAGACCTCCGTCTGTCAGCTTATAGCAATCCCGCTCTTCATCAAGAATCACATAGCCCAGCCATTTAAGCGCGTTGAGATAATAGTCCCACTGGCGCGGGGTTATGTCCTGCTCTTCAAAGATGCTTTCCTTGTCAGAGCAACCCAGCTCCTTTACTTTCAAAAGAGTCTCTATGACTCGCATAAAACGGTCTGCTTGCGGGAACGGTGCGCCATGTCCCGTCAGCTCCGGGTTCACACTAGTTCGCATCAATTCGTTCAAGCTTATTTCAGCTCGCTGGCGCAAGCGATACAAAACGTGGCGTCCGAAGTCCATTATGGGACGACCTGCAGGGGTGAACATAAAGGGGATAAAGTGAAAGCGTCCCGGCTCTTCATAAACAAAGAGGCATGCAATTACATTTTTTTGGAATAGATTGCTGTAATTGATATATGGATAGAGCATTTGGCGCAGGTTTATGCTCGTGCATATCCCCATTTTCCCCTCTATGAGATATATGCCGCTGTGCCCTTCATAGCCACCATCCACCTCTATTTGAACCCCTGAAACATCGTAGGTTATATCTCTTTGGCTACCTGCAATCTCTGGCAAGGTAAACGAAAAGTTACCAGAGTAGGCACGCCCCCTCATGGTTAGATCAATTTCCCGTTCTCCCGATATTTCGTTAAGCATACCGGAGATGTTTGCGACATCCAGGGCTTTGGATTCACTGCTGATGTTTTGTTCATCCAGTGTCTCGATATGGCGGGGTAATTCAAAATACCCGTCGATGCTTTTCTGAGTGAAGATATTGCCTTTGTTAAACCCGATGAACGGGGAAGTCCTCGCAATGCGATATGTGGTGTTGGAGATTGCAAGAATCGAGAGGCCCTTTTCCATGAACACTCTTGGGACCTTATTAAGGAAGTCAATTTTGCACATAAGGCGGGGTTGAGCATAATTGTCACGTAAAAAAGATGCCTGGATGTCGCAAAAACCTCTGCCGAAAACCTCTTGTTCAATGTCGGGGTTATCTTCGAGGACCTTGCGCCAGTTATGGTCGTTATTGCTCTTGTCGTCTTTTTTACCCATAGTTCCTCACAATAAGCTCTGTTACGTTCCCGCGCTTGCTGCCCACGCAGTTTATCGCTCGTTTTGCCTGCACCTCTTCAATATTGTATTCGCTATACAAGTCATAAATAAGGGGTGCTGACGAGTTCGACAGCATGAATCTAGCACCCTGGCGGTCTATGTGATCGCAAAACTCTTTGAGACGAAACTGCATGTCTGCGTCAAAGCCCTTGTCGGTGTACCCGGTAAAACTTGACGTTGCACTCAAGGGGGCGTATGGCGGATCTAAATAAACAAACGTATCACGGTCTATATGTTCGGCCACCCCTTCAAAATCGCCGCACAAAATTGATACGTCTTTCAAGTGATCACTGCAAGCCATGATATTTTCACGATCTACTATCTTTGGGGCTTTATACTTACCAAATGGCACATTGTTATGCCCCTTCTGATTCACGCGATACAACCCGTTGAAGCCTGTTTTATTGAGAAACAAGAACCTGGCAGCGCGGTATATCTTAGAGCGCCGCTTATATCCAGAGCTCCGGTCAACGGCACGAAGCGCATAATAATACTCTTCCTCATTTTTATGCTTTACCACTTCCTTGAGCAGTTTTTCAGGGCTTGCCTGAACCTGTCTATACAGGTTGACCAGCTCTTCGTTGTAGTCGCTCAAGACAATTCTATAGCGTCCCGGCTCAAGCGTCCAGAGCAACGCGCCTCCCCCGATAAAGGGCTCAACGTATGCGCTAAAACGCTCCGGGAAGCGGCTTTGTAGCTCCGGCAAAAGCTGGCGCTTGCCGCCAACCCATTTGATAAACGGACGCGGCACCGTATTTTTGTCTGCGCTTGCCATATCAAGCCCTCGGTCCGGCATCCAGCCCGTCTTCGGGCTCCTGCTCTTGCCTGCCTGCATCAAAAGCTTTCTGCAGGGCATCCTTGATTGCCCATACTGACACTTCGTGAAAATCCAGACTATCTGAATTGCGTGTTTGCAGGGTTTCTATGCCAAGGCAACCACGCGCTATCTTTTCCAGTTCATTTCCTGCTTGTTCTTTGTCGGCCATATTACCCTCCCATGCCTCGTGACTCGAAATCAATATCGCTTCTTTGCTGTTGCCATTTACGTATATATGTATTATATATGAAATACAAAACCAATACAATACGAAACGCGGAGAAAAAGATCTATGGGACGCCCAGGAATAAGCTACGAAGACGTGGTGAACGCAATAAATGAGATAATAAGGGAAGGCAGCGCCCCCACCATTCAAGGAATACGAAACTTCCTTGGTACCGGCTCGCCTAATACGATACACAAGCATCTTTCCGTATGGCGTGAAGAGAACCCGGACGCCCTGACACCTGCCCCGGAATTACCGGATAGTTTGCGTGAAGCCATATACAATGAAATGAAGCGCCACAGTGCTACGGCCACCGAGAAGTTAAGAGAAGAGCTGAAAGGTTCACGCGAGGAAGCGCGAGAATTGGCCCTGAAGGGCGAAAAGCTTGAAAAGCATAACAGTACCCTTGTCATCCAGAACAAAAGCCTTGTGGAGCAAACAGGCAAGCTTGAAGTACAATATGAATCCTGCAAAGCAGAGGTTGCCAGGCTTAAGTCGGAGCTTTTGCACAAAGAAGGGACTTTGCGTGCGCTTCGCTCAGAAAAGGCAACCATCGAAAGCAAGTATGAGCTTCAGGAAGGAACTATCGCTGATCTCAAACGCAATATGGATGCCTTAAATCAAAAGCTGGACGACAAGACGCAAAGGTGTGAGGCTCTATACGCGCAGACCGTGGATCTGCAGGGAAGTAAGGCGCACCTCGAAGAAAAGGTGCAAAGCCTTGAGCAAGACCTTGAATCCGCGCAGCAGCAGCTAACGGATGCCGAAGGCCAGGCCAGGACCGCCCTTGAGGCACAAAACACCCTTGAGCGTCAAAAGGCTGTGCTGGAATCCAAATATGAGGATAGCCAGAGATATATTGAAGATCTGAAGGCTCAGGTTGACAGGCTGCAGGATTCTGTTTCTGACCTGCAGAAGAAGTTGTACGAAAAGCTTAGTGTGCAGTCTGACAAAGAGGAGCCAAAATGAGTCGCAAAAGAACAGATCAGTTATGCGTTTATCTTGACGATTACTTGTTTGGACCTTTGCAACATATAGGCAATTTGTACAGAAGCGATAATGGGACGCTTTCGTTCTCCTATGAGCCCGAATGGTTACGGCGTGAAGATGGTTTCAACCTTGATCCGGAACTTAAATTCGAGGATGGAGAGGCTTTCCCGGTCAATAGAAACTTCGGGATTTTCACAGACTCATGCCCGGACAGGTGGGGGCGAAAGCTTATGAATCGCAGGGCGGCTTTGGAGGGCAACCCAGGCAAATTGTTGACCGAGTGGGATTATTTGCTTGGCGTACAAGACTATACTCGTATGGGAGCCCTGCGCTTTCGTTACCCGGAAGAAAGCGTTTTTCAAGCAAGCGAGCTTTTGTCTGCGCCCCCTATTACTCAGTTGGCAGAACTTCAATATATAGCTCGTGAGCTAAGCAAGGAAAAGCATGAAGACCTCGACCAGGTAAGGCAATGGCTAAAAGTTCTGGTTGCCCCTGGAGCTTCCCTGGGGGGAGCACGCCCCAAGGCTAATATTTTGGACAAAAATGGACATCTCTGGATTGCCAAATTCCCCAAGGAAAATGACTATGACGATGTTGCTGCATGGGAAATGACCTTGCATCATCTGGCGAAAGAGGCAGGGATAAATGTTCCTCCCGCCAGACTTGAAAAACTCGGTGAGCACCACACGTTTTTGTCAAAACGCTTTGATCGAAATGCAGAAAAGAGACTGTTTTTTGTCTCCGCAATGACCGTACTCAAGAAAGTTGACAATGATGATGCAAGTTATTTGGAACTTGCCGAGTTCCTGTCCATGAACGGCGCTCCTGACACAGCTAAAACCAGTCTTGAACAACTATTCCGAAGAGTGGTTTTCAATGCAATGACATCCAACAGGGATGATCATTTACGGAACCATGGATTTATAAAAAGACCACAGGGGTGGGACTTGTCACCAGCATACGATATGAACCCATCATCCAAAGAAGAGCATCAACTGGCATTCGACGATAGCAACCTTACAGTCCCGGATATGGATCTGATTATAGAAAGTAGCGTTTTTTATTCTCTGGATGAAGACAGAGCTGCGGAGATAGCTCATAATGTAGCTGCAACAGTTAGCAAATGGGAGTCTGTAGCAAAAAGATATGGGCTGTCTGCCCTTGAACGAGCAGAAAAGCAAGCGAGTTTTAATACCTTCGGTTTTGAGGCTCATCCTGTATGTATGGCTCCGCGCTGAAAGGAATATCTACCTATGACCACCAAAGACCTTATTGCGCATCAAAGCAACGAGATCGCCCAGACAAGCAGACCTGAGTGGTCCGGATATTTTGAGCGCTACCTGAATCCCGGTACCCGCGCAATTTATGCCAGGGACATCAAGGATTTTTTCGGGGGCGCAATACCCACCGATACTCAAGAGTTCATTGCCAGGGCCACCACACAAAATGTTCTGCAGTGGCGCAACCAACAATCGGTGCTGGGCTTAAAGGCCGTTACGATTAACCGCAAACTCTCTGCCCTGCGCACCTTCTTTGAGTACGCCGTTGCCGTGGGTCTGCTCCCGCGCAATCCGGCACATCCAAAGATTGTCGCACCCTTGAAAACCGCAAAATGGGAGCCGGAAATATCTTTGAGCATCGAGGATATTAAAGCCATGCTTGCCTGCTGTTTTGAGGACAAACAAAAGGTACGCGGCATGCGTGACAGGGCAATCATCGCCCTGGGGTTTACCTCTATTTTGCGCCGCAGTGAGATTGTCGGTCTGTCATGGCCGGATATAGTGCATGGCGGCTCCGGGCGCTACATGCTTAAACTCAGGCGTGCCAAAGGGGGGGAAGGGGAAACGGTACCAATTAACAGAATGACAAAAAGGATGATTGAGGAATACTTGAGCTGTCTTGGCACCCCGCAAGTTATCAGGGAAGACGAAGATGGCTTGCCGATATTTATATCGCTTAGCCCGAGAACGTATGGCAAGCGCCTGAATGATAAATCGGTAAACAAGATTGCAAAACGCAGGGCAAAGCAGGCAGGACTTCCAGAACACGCCGTACACGCGCACTTGCTGCGCCATGCAGGCGTTACCCACCTTCTTGACTTAGGAGAGGACCTGGCGAAGGTTCAGGTCTTTGCAAGGCATAAAAATCCGCAGACCACCATGGTTTACAACCGTGTAATCGAGAAATTCAAGAACAGTGCTGCCGATAGGCTGGCAGACGAAATGTTTGGAACTTTGGGAGATTGACGTCCTCCCCGCCCTGAAGGGCGGGGTTTGCCGCGCAACTGATCATGCGTGTAGCTTCGCCCAGCGACAGCGTGCCTTCTTCTATTTCGGCATCGAGCTTGATTCGCAATTTTCTAAGCTCTCCACCCTCAAGTCTTTTCAATACACCTCCCCTGTTTTATCCACCCGCACCGTAAAACCCGGACCTTCAGGGCGGGGATATAAGGTGCTGACTGCGGAAGCAGTCGTGGCTTTGGTTTTGAGGTACTAAATACTTGCATCTTACACGCGAACACGCTAGTATGTAAATTATGAATATCAAGCGAGCATATAAATTTCGATTCTATCCCACGTCTGAGCAGGAGCAGGTTCTTGCACAGACGTTCGGGTGTGCTCGCTTTGTATATAACTACATGCTGCGGGTGCGTACTGACGCATGGTTTCAGCGCAGTGAAAAGGTCGGGTACCACGACACCTCTTCTTTGCTTACTGCGCTCAAGAAAGATCCGCAGTACGCCTGGCTCGGGGATGTGTCTTCTGTCCCGATCCAGCAGGCGCTTCGCCACCTGCAGACTGCGTTCAATAACTTCTTTGCAAAGCGAGCGCAGTATCCTTCGTTCAAGTCCAAGCACGGACGCCAGAGCGCGACCTATGCTGCGAGCGCGTTTCGCTGGGACGGCAAGGTTCTCTATCTTGCAAAGATGAAAGAACCGCTTAACATCCGCTGGTCGCGCACCGTCCCCAAGGCAGCGAAGGTATCTACCGTCAGCGTAAGCAAAGACCCTGCTGGCAGATACTTCGTATCGCTTCTGTGCGAGGACTGCGTAGCGCCAAAGCCAGCGGTCAAGAGCAAGGTCGGTATCGACCTTGGTTTGAGCCATTTTGCCGTGCTCTCAAATGGCGAAAAGGTTGCCGCACCCAATACCTTACGCAGATATGAAAAGCGCCTGGGTGTGCTGCAGCGCCGCCTTAGCAAGAAGCAGAAAGGCTCAAGCAATCGCGCCAAAGCACGCAAGAAAGTAGCGCGTTTACATGCAAAGATCGCAGACACGCGCAGGGATTTTCTGCATAAGCTTTCAACCCGTTTGATACGCGAGAACCAAGCTATCGCGGTTGAAACCTTGTCGGTAAAGAACATGCAGAAAAACCGCCATCTATCAAAATCCATATCAGACGCAAGCTGGTCGGAATTTCTGCGACAGCTTGAGTACAAAGCCCGCTGGTACGGGCGCGAGCTGATAGGGATAGACAGGTGGTACCCATCGAGCAAACGCTGCTCGAACTGCGGACACGTAGAAGAATCCATGCCACTTTCCAAAAGACAGTGGACGTGTCCTGAGTGCAACACCCACCATGACCGCGACATAAACGCGGCCAGAAACATATTGGCGGCAGGGCTTGCCGCAACAGTCTGTGGAGAGAATGTAAGCCCTATGTCTCTTTGAGACATAGGCGGTTCTCTACGAAGCAGAAAGCTCCCGGTAGCGAT
>Ga0265295_1001270_pt1 | contig 45309 bp, 31 predicted proteins | sample Munlansysbiofilm_FD_192503 | JGI IMG/M metagenome (GOLD analysis project Ga0265295, IMG submission 192503) | Leachate microbial communities from a municipal landfill in Southern Ontario, Canada - Methane capture system biofilm | ecosystem: Engineered > Solid waste > Landfill > Unclassified ...
GGTCAAAAGCATCCGCGAATTCACACAAATTAGGCGAATGAGCACGAATTTTATATTAAAACCAAAGAAAAACCACAGAGGTCACGGAGTTTTTCGCAGAGTGCACAGAGATTTTCCTCCGCGTTCTTTGCGTCTTCTCTGCGTTCTCTGTGGTTAAAAAAAAATTAGCGGAAATTAGTGGACGGTCAAAAGCATCCGCGAATTCACACAAATTAGGCGAATGAGCACGAATTTTAGATTAAAACCAAAGAAAAACCACAGAGGACACGGAGTTTTTCACAGTGTGCACAGAGATTTTCCTCCGCGCTCTTTGCGTCTTCTCTGCGTTCTCTGTGGTTAAAAAAAAGATTAGCGGAAATTAGTGGACAGCTTTATTTTCCATGGAAGCGTTAAAAAATGATAGGGATTACGCTTTCCCGAAAAGCTTGCTGATGATGGATTTCTTATCGGTTTTCTCGTCTTCGGAGTAATAGCCGTAACCATAGCCGTAGCCATATCCGTATCCGTATCCATAGCCGTATCCGTATCCATACCCGTAACCATAGCCGTAGGAGCCTTTGCCCAGCTTCACGTCGTTGATGAGGATGTACATGTTGGGCATCTTGCGGTTTTCGATGTCTTTGATAATCGACTCGAAGATTTTCTTGTTGGTGTAGTTTTGGCGCACCAGGAACAGGTTGGCGTCGGTATATTTCATCAGCAGGAAAGCATCTGTAACCAGACCCACCGGCGGGGTGTCGATGATCACAAAGTCGTACTCCTCCATCACGCGTTTCATCAGCTCGTTGGTTTTTGCTGACGCGATAAGCTCGGCGGGGTTGGGTGGCACAGGGCCTCCCATAATGATGTCGAGATTCTTTACCGGTGAGGTTTGAACGATGTCTTCAAAGCTGCTCTTGTTGATAAGATAGGAGCTGATGCCTTCGGTGTTGGTGAGGCCAAAGTCCTGATAAATTTTGGGCTTGCGCAGGTCGAAGCCCATGAGCAGGGTTTTCTTATCATACATGGCAAAGATGGAGGCGATGTTCATGGCAATAAACGTCTTGCCGGCGCCCACCATGTCGCTGGTTACCAATATCACCTGCTTCTCTTTGCCTTTGGTAAGATACTGCAGGTTGGTACGAATGGAGCGGAACGATTCGGCGATGCTCGACTTTGGCGATTCGCTCACCACGAGTGCCGATTCCTTGCTGTTGTGAATCACGTGCCCGACAATTGGTACGTTGGTAATCTTTTCGATGTCTTTGCGCTCGATGATTTTATCATTAAAATAATCTTTACCCAAAATGTAAGCTACCGGGAGTAACAATCCGAGCACCAATGCTATGAGGTAGTTGAGGCTCTTCTTGGGGTACACCTGTTCGCCACTGCGGGCAATGTCGACAACCTCGTTGTCGGGCAGGTTGCTGGCCTTGGCTATTTGTGCTTCGGAGCGTTTCTGCAGCAGGAAAGTGTACAGCGCATCGTTGAGCTTGTACTTCCGCTGTATGCCTACCAGTCGACGCTGGGTTTCGGGCAGTCGGTTCATTTCCCGGTTAAGTGCCGCTATGCGGCCGTCGATGTCTTTGATAGAAATTTCGGAAGTAACGACGATGTTCTGGATGTTTTCCAGGATGGTTTTTTTGGTGGTGCGGATGCGCTGGTCGATGGCTGCTACCTGCGGGTTTTTCTCTGAAGAGCTGAACAAGGCCTCGGCTCGTTTTGAATAGAGTTCGGCCAGTCCGCTGATGAGCTGTGAAAGCAACGGGTCTTCAATACCCATCGACGAAGGAATCACAATGTCGTCGATGTTGTCCTGGTTTTTCTTTAGATAATCCTGCAGGTTGCGGTAATATTTGGCCTTGACGATGAGCTGCGCCTTTTGATCCTGAAATTGCTTCATCCCTTCAAATACCTGTGTGGATTTGAAATCCATATCCATAAATTCGTTGCTTACCCTGAAATCTTGCAGCTCACCCTCGGTGTATGTCAGCGAATCGGTGATATCTACCAGCTCGGAGTTGATAAAGCGAATGGTGTTCTCAGCAATTTGATTTTTCTTCTCGATGCCACGCAGCAGATACTGGTTGGTTAGCTCGTTGAGGTAATCCGAAAGCTTTTGGGCATTACCACCTTTTATCGAGATGTCGATGATGGAAGCCTCGCGGTTGATAGGCTCCAGCTTGGTGCTTCTGAAGGTTCTGATCAGACTTTGGTAATCGTTAAAAACAAACGACAGGTTTTGGTTGATAGCTTCCTTGTCGAAGTTTTCAGTAAGCAAAATGGTGAATTTAAAAATATCGGTTTCTATCTCTTCACCAAATTTGTAGGTTTTGTTTATCACAATCGGGTCGTCGACGGTAGAAATTTCCTCGCGTTCTCCAAAGCTGTAGAGCGAGGCATTTTCGGCCTGAAGTATGAGCTGGTAAGCTGAGTTGCTTTGGATGATGATGCTGAACTTTACATTGATGGGTTGCACATGCGCGGTGTCCATCACCACCTCAAAGGGCGACGACTTGTACAACTCGCTGGTAATAAAATTATCTTCTTTGTAGTAGGAAACTTCAAAATTCAGGTTGTTGATGGTGCGTGCAGCAAGCGCATAAGAGTTGATGATCCCCATTTCGTTTTCCAGATTTTGTTGGCTGTTGCCAATGCCGATGCCGATGAGATTTTGTCCGGCTTTGTCGTCTTTAATCAGCACGGTAGTCTTCACTTCATACACTGGTTTGGTGTATCTATTAAAAAGAAAAGCGATCACCAGTGCAACAAAAACGGTGAGGGCAAAGAAATACCAGTATCTGAAAAACTTGATAAATAACAGTTTGATGTCGATCGATTCTTCCTGATTCGATAATTGGCTGTTGAGATTAGGTTCCACTTATTGTATTAGTTTGTTTGGAAAAAATTAATAAGAAGCAGTGTTGTGGAGATGGTCGAAAATACCAGTGCGTAGGGAAATTGGCTGAACGCAAAGTTTTTGCCTTTTACCGGCGGCACGTAAATGATGTCGTTGGGCTGAATGTAGTAATATTCGCTGTCGAAGATTGACAAATCATTGAGGTTTATTTTTTTTGTTTTAACGCCATCGGGGTTTTCACGTATGATGATCACCTGGTCGCGACGGGCAAAGGTGGTCATATCGCCGGCCATAGCAATGACGTCGAAGATAGTTACCTGATTTTGATAAATGCTCATTTGTCCTGAGCGATTCACCTCGCCCAACGCAGAAATTTTAAACAGCGCCAGCCGCACCACTACCGTCGATTCTTTGATGTAATCTTTTACGATGCCCGATATTAAATCTTTGGCCTGCTCCACGCTCAGGTCTTTCACATAGATGCTGCCCACATAGGGGAAGTCGATGTAGCCCTCTTCGTTTACCAGATAGCTGTTCAGGTAAATGCCAGCATCGCTGTAATAGTTGTTGCTGGTTCGGGAGCCTTCTTCAGCAAAAATGTTTTCAGACACAGCCATCACACTGTTCACCTTGATGTAAAGGTTATCGCCTGCCTGTATGCGGTAGGTGGTAAGATTCATGTTCTTAAAATGGGTGCGGGTGGTATCCCCTTTGCGGGCTTCCTGTTGCAGATACTCGATGCGTTTCATCGGGATACACGACGAGAAAAACAGCGACCCTGTCACAAGCAAAACAAGGACACGAAGAATATAGGACATTGGGTTTTTCATCACTGAGGGCTTTTGCAGCATGTACGTAAGATTGCTTAAAATGAGCGCAAAAATAGGTTATTTTATCAAAGTCACTAACTTTTTTTGCCTTTTGATTGCCGCTTTCCGCAATACGATTTATGTGCAAAAATATTATCTGTAATTTTGCGGCAAAATTTACATAAGAGCAATCAACAGTATGAGCAACAAATTGATGGATCCCATCGGCAAGCTGATGGGGCTGCGCTACAAATCGCACCCGTGGCATGGCGTAGATATTGGCAATAATGCGCCCGAAGTAGTTACCTGTTTCATCGAAATGGTTCCTACCGACACGGTGAAATACGAAATCGACAAAGAGACAGGCTATCTGAAAATAGACCGCCCACAGAAATATTCCAACGTCATCCCGGCCTTGTATGGTTTCATCCCACAGACTTTCTGCTGGGAAAAAGTGGCCGAGTTTTGCATGGAAAAAACCGGCCGTACCGACATCACCGGCGACCGCGACCCACTCGACATTTGCATCCTCACCGAGAAAACAATTGCCCACGGCGACATACTGGTGCAGGCACGTCCTATTGGCGGTTTCAGAATGATAGACGACAATCAGGCCGACGACAAAATTGTGGCCGTGCTGGCCGACGATGCCGTGTATGGCGGATACAACGACCTGGCCGACTGCTCTCTGCTGGTCATCGACCGGCTAAAACATTACTTCCTCACCTACAAAGATTTACCCGGCCGCCATCGCAATGCCGAGATCACACATACCTACGGAATAGAGGAAGCTCATGAAGTAATCGTACGCAGCGTGACCGACTACCAGCAGAAATTCGACCACCTGCGAAACATGCTTTCTAACGTTTAACCGGCGGAGTAAATTAAAAAATCCCTGCTGCAAATCAGGCAACAGGGATACAAGTAATCCTCCTTCATAAACGATAGCTGGCAAAGCTAACATAAAACTTTAATACATCGCAATGTTTTAAATTTTTTTTTAAAATCAACGTGCGTTTGGAAATTAATAAAAACAAAACACCAATGAACCGTGACGAAATTCTTGCAGCTTTAACACTCGACAGCAGCAGCGGCTTCGACCGCATGGAGCTGCTCAAGAGTTATCCCGAACCCGTAGCCAGGTATTTCCGTCGTCATCTGCCACAAGGAATTCCCGGAGGAACGCTCATTAGCACGCGTTTGCGGGGCATCATCAAGTTGGTTAATTGGTCTAATTTTACATCAACACTTTACACAAACCCTCTCAAAGGTTTTCTGTGGGAAGCTACGGTACGCATGGGAATTTTACCTATAAAAGGGTGTGATTATTTTAATAAAAATACCGGCGCCATGCAGTGGAAGTTGTTTGGTGTGATACCTGTAACGCGCGCTGATGGCGCCGACGTAAGCCGCTCTGCCGAAGGACGTGCCCGCCTGGAGGGCATCTTTGCGCCACATCTGCTCATCCACCCTGCAGTAACCTGGGAAGTGGTAGATAAAAATCACATCACTGCCCGGTGGAAAATCAATACAGAAGACCAACCGCTGCATCTTATCATCGATGAGCAAGGCGCTCTTAAAGAGGTGTGGATGAAACGATGGGGCAACCCCGGCGAGGTAAAAACTTTTGAATACCACACCTTTGGCGGACACATCCACAAAGAGATATTGTATCAAAACCGGCTGATCCCACACAAAGGCTCCGTAGGCTGGTGGCATGGCGAGAAGCAGTGGGACGATGGCGAATTTTTTAGATTTGAAGCCTATTGATTTTTCTATGTTCCATGCCGGTTTATTACGACGTACATACACACACCGATAAGCGCTCCGAAAACGTGGTGCAGATTCACAGCCTGTTTCATGATCAGCTAAAGCTAATACAGCCGCAGCCGCAGGTGTGGTACTCGGTGGGATGGCATCCCTGGCACGTCGATGCCCGGAGGTCTGATGAAATATTTTCATGGCTTGAAAAGGCAGTGCACCATGAAAAAGTGATCGCAGTTGGCGAAACCGGCCTCGACCGAAGCCTCGAAACGGCGATAGGGCTTCAGCACAATATTTTCTCCCGGCACCTCTCTCTGGCCGAAAAATCCGACATGCCTGTGATCGTGCATGCAGTAAAATCCTATCCCGACATTATCCGGGCGTACAAAGAATCCAAAGCCCATATTCCACTCATTATCCATGGCTTTCGTGGTAACCAGCAGGCGGCCAGGCAGCTTCTCACACATGGTTTTTATCTCTCATTTGGCACACCTTTATTAAAACAAAATTCCAGACTGGCACAGGTTTTTCAAAATATTCCCACCGAACAATTGTTTCTGGAAACCGACAACACCGATGCCGACATCAAGCAGTTGTATGAGCGGGCTGCCGTGCTGCGAAGTTTAAAAACGGAGCAGTTGATGGAAATAATTGAGCGTAATTTTAAAAAATGTTTTGGTAAATGATGCAGTCTGACGAAAACTGGAGAAGCCGCACCGGGTTGCTGCTTGGAGATGAAAAGCTGGAGCGGCTGCAGCAAAGCCATGTGCTGGTGGCCGGCCTGGGCGGCGTGGGCGCCTTTGCTGCCGAACAGTTGTGCCGCGCAGGAGTGGGGAAGCTCACCATTGTTGACGGCGACAGCGTGACGCCCAGCAACCGCAACCGACAACTGCTCGCGCTCGCCAGCACACAAGGCCAGCGCAAATCACAGCTCATGGCCATGCGGCTGCGCGATATCAATCCCGATGTAGAGCTGGTGGTTGTTGATGAGTTTTTAAAAAATCAACGAATCAACGAGCTGCTAAGTCATCCTTACGATTATGTGATCGATGCCATCGACACGCTCTCGCCCAAGGTATTTTTTATCCTGGCGGCTTTGCGCTACAATCGCCCTCTGGTTAGCTCTATGGGCGCCGGTGGCAAACTCAACCCGGCCATGATCACCGTGGCTGATATCTCCCGGACCTCCGGCTGCAAGTTGGCTTTTTACATTCGCAAACGCTTGCAGAAATTCGGCGTCAAAGATGGCTTTCAGGCGGTGTTTTCGCCGGAAACGGTCGAGAAAAGTGCTGTAAAACCTGTTGATGACGAACCCAACAAAAAATCTACCGTTGGCACCATCTCCTATATGCCGGCCATGTTTGGGTGCTACTGTGCCTCGGTGGCGCTTCGTCGATTGATAGAAAAGTAGCTTTCGGCTGGATTGGGAAGCTGGTGATCTCTTAAGATTAAGTGCGTTATTTTTTAACTATTTAAGTTTGGATGTTTTAATAGTATGACAGCTCCCATTATCCAGATTGCCGGTGTTCGTAATTGGGACGAAGCCGAAATGATCAGTGCTTCAGGCGCCACACATATTGGCTTTCCTTTGCATTTGGACGTCCACCGTCCCGACCTAAGCGACGAAGCTGTCGCCCGAATCATTCGTCAACTACCGTCGGTCATTCGTCCGGTGCTGATCACCTATTTAGCGAAAGCGACAGCTATTTATGAATTATTGCAACAAATTGGTTGCAACATCGTGCAGTTGCATGGCGCCGTTTCGGTGGCTGAGCTCGAAAAGCTGCGGCGGTTGAGTCGGTCGGAATCATTGCCGGCAATGGCTATTGAAATCTGGAAAAGTTTGGTAGTAAAAGCCGGAAACGAGCAGGAGCTGCTCCAAACCTTTGGCGCCACCGCACCTTTCGTGGATGCCTTCATCACCGACACTTACGATCCTGTCACCGGCGCCTCCGGAGCTACCGGCAAAACCCACGACTGGAACATCACCAGGCGCATCGTTGCAAAAAGCCCCCGCCCGGTGATCGTTGCCGGCGGACTTCACCCCGGCAATGTTGCTGAGGCCATCCGAATTACAGGCGCTGCCGGCGTGGATGTACATACCGGCGTGGAAGATGCCAATGGTTGCAAAGACCCACGGCTGGTAACAGCGTTTGTGGAAAACGCAAAGGAAAGTTATCATAAAACTGGCGGGTTGTAGCGTTGGAAAGTTGTTAATACAGAAATAAATTTGTTAATCCAATCTTATCGGCTCTGATATAAAATATTGTAGCCGGGGGTTCACTAACCCTGGCCTTTAGGCCGGGGGGAAAAGGTAGAAAAATTTCAGTGGGCTTTAACCCAAATAATCAGAATAATAGGATGCGTTCATGGTAGCCGTCTTAGCTTGCTTTAGGAAGAAATCGGAAGGCAGCAGCTTTAGGGATTATTAAAGTCTATCCCCAAATGCTACCGCCGCTGTTATCGGTGCGGGCACCCGTAACCGATGCCAGACAATTATTTTTTCCGCGTAAGCGCAAAACTCCCAGAAAGGCAAAAACCAGCGCTTCTTTGTAATCGATGAGCAAAGGCTCAGGAATAATAACCTCGTGTCGGGTGTGATGGCCAATGCGCTGTATCAGAAAATGATTGTGGGTGCCGCCGCCTGTTGCCAGCAAAGTGGAGGATGGCACCACATCAGCCACAGCCGCTACCTGCCGGGCAATATGTTCGGTGAGGGTGCACAAAAGGTCGGCAGGAGCTGCATGGTGCGCTTCTATCAGCGGCAGCATTTGCGATTCAAACCATTCGCGCCCCAGCGATTTTGGAGCAGGTTGTTGATAAAATGGTAAAGCGTCGAGCCGGTCCAGCAGTGGGTGGATAATGGCTCCGCCGGCAGCCATAGCTCCATCTTTATCGTACAGTTTTCCGGCGCGCCGGGCCAAAAAGTTGAGCGCCATATTAGCCGGCGAAATATCGCTGGCAAGACGATGATCACCCAGCTGGTAAGAAATATTTGCAAAACCACCCAAATTGAGGCACAGCCCATATTGTTCAAAAAGTAAAGCATCACCGGCGGGGACCAATGGAGCTCCCTGCCCGCCCAGCGCCACATCCAGCGAACGGAAATCGTTGATTACTCTTATGCCTGCCGCGGCAGCCAGATGCGCGCCATGGCCGATCTGCAGCGTTAGCCCCTGCTCCGGCTGGTGAAAAACTGTGTGCCCGTGCGAAGCCACGAAAAGCGGTCGGCAATTGTTGCGACGAATAAACGCTGCGGCCTCTTCGCCGGCATAGCGCCCAAAGTCGGCATCCAACGCCGTAAGATCAAAGCCATTAAGCTGCGGTGCCCGATCCAGGCGCCGGCGCCAATGATCGGAGTAGTGGATGGTTTCGGCGCAAAGAATCTCATAATCCCAGCGAGCCTCTGCCAGGCCAAAGCGGCAGCAGGCGATGTCGAGGCCATCCAGCGAAGTGCCCGACATCATTCCTAAGGCGGTGATTTGTTCCATAATAAAATTTTATTTATAGAGACGCACGGCCTGCCCCGCCCAAGCGGGAGCCGTGCGTCTGTACATCCCATTTTTTATAAAATATCCAATATTTTTTCGAGCCGGATACCCCGCGAGCCTTTCAGCAGAATTGTTTTGTTTTTTAAATTCATTTCATGAATAGCTTTACGGGCTGCATCGGCAGTTTCAAAAAACAAGAATTTCGTGGAGGCTTCATCAGCGAAAGCTAAAAAGTGTTTTCCTACCAAAATCACTTTTTCAAAATCAGCATCTTGCGCCATTCTAATGATGGTGGCATGTTCGGCATAGCTTTCGGCGCCCAGCTCCAGCATATCGCCCAGGATGAGCATTTTATTGCCGTAAGGCGCTTGGGCAAAGTTTTCGATTGCCGCAGCCATGCTTCCGGGGTTGGCGTTGTAGAGGTCGATAAGCAGTTTGTTTTGGGATGTGGTTTGCCATTGCGAGCGATTGTTTGCAGGCTGGTAATTTCGCAAAGCCCTGGCTACAGCATGCAGGTCGGCGCCGAAATAGCGTGCAATGGCAACGGCGGCCATCACATTGGGGAAGTTGTAGCTGCCGGCCAGTTGGGTGTTGATGGTGGTTCCCTTAGCGGGATGCGCAAGTTGCAGTGCCAGTACGGGGAATTTTTCGGTGATGAATCCCTGAACGTCAGCGGCAGGCAAAGCGCCATAAGTGGTGCGCGGGATGCCGGCAGATTTTTCCATCAATAAAGCATCGTCGTGATGAACGAAAAGATGCCCGCCATTTTCACGGATAAAATCGTACAGCTCCGTTTTGGCCTTTATTACACCGGCATAGCCACCAAAGCCTTCGAGGTGGGCGCGCCCGATATTGGTGATGATGCCGTAATCGGGACGGGCGATGCGGCACAGCGATGCGATTTCTCCCTGGTGGTTGGCGCCCATTTCTATCACTGCTATTTCAACATCATTAGTAATCGAAAGAATAGAAAGCGGCACACCGATGTGGTTGTTGAGATTGCCACGGGTAGCCGTAGTTTTATACTTTGTCAGCAACGCCTGGCTGATAAGCTCCTTGGTGGTGGTTTTGCCATTGCTGCCTGTAATACCGATAACGGGAATGCAGAGCTGCCTGCGGTGATGTTGCGCCAGTTGTTGCAATGATTCCAACACATCATTCACCAGAATTATTTTTTGATGATTTTCCAGGCCGGCATCGTCCACCACTGCCCACGCGGCGCCTTCGCGCAGTGCAGCCAGAGCAAAGCGATTCCCGTCGAAACTATCACCTTTCAGGGCAAAGAATATGCTGCCGGCAGCAATGTTTCGTGAGTCGGTGGTGATTTGCGGGTGTCGGTTATAAATTTCGTAAAGTTCTTTTGTCGTCATAGGTTGCTATTGTGATGGCAAAATAATCGAAAAAAAGCAGACAAAAAAAACGCTGTATCGTTTTTTGTGAAAACAGATACAGCGTTTATCTAATTTTTGATCTCCGCCTAAAGCGGCGTTATTTTTTAAAATTTCACGGAAGTCCCTACGCGATCCATGGCGCAGCGGAATCCGAGATAATCGGTGGCTTTGTTTTGGTCGAGATATCTGCGCACGCCCGGGCTGAGGTAGTAGGGGCCATCTTTCCAGGAGCCGCCTTTGTAAACGCGGGCCTGGTCGTTGATCAGGCTGCTGCTTTTGTAGTCGTACATCAGGTTGGTTGAGTTGGCGTTGTTCACGTCGTCGAGCCATTTGCCGGGATCGTTCACCGAGCGGTTGTCGCCGTCGAGATAGTTTACGTTGTCGGCTTCGCGGTAGTTAAACCTGTCCTGCGCTTCGTTAATGGTTATTTCGCGATAGCGGATTCGTCCGAGGCTGTCTTTTTCGGCGATGTTGCCTTCGGCGTCGAGCACGGGGGTGGTAAAGATATTTCCTCTGAACGGGCTGAAGTCGGCAACATCTTCGTGGCTAAGGCTACGATAGACATCCTGCACCCACTCCGAAACGTTGCCGGCCATATTGTACAAGCCAAAGTCGTTGGCCGGATAGGTGCCCACCGGCGCTGTGATGTCGGCGCCATCGTTGAGGCTTCCGGCAACGCCCATGTAGTCGCCGCGTGCACGTTTGAAGTTGGCCATGTAGTTGCCATATTCTTTTTTGCCGCCGGTACTGCGCACCAGATGACCGTCCCACGGATAGATGCGGCGTTCGGTGATAAGCTCATTGTCGCCATAAAGTCCTAAGGCAGCATATTCCCATTCGGCTTCGGTGGGCAGCCGGTAGTTGGGAAGCATAATGCCGTCTTCCAGGCGTGCATTACGCCCGCCGGTGCTGCTGGGATCCAGGTCTTCGATAGGCTTATTTACCAAGCCGGTATATTGTCCCGCCAGGTAAGCCTCGGTATTGAAACTATTTTCATTGCGTTGGTCCGGGTCTTCGGCTAATACGCCGGCTTTGATGAGCAACAGCTCGTTTACACGATCGCTACGCCACTGGCAGTAATCTGTGGCCTGCACCCAGGTAACGCCAACCACAGGATAATCGTGGTAGGCCGGATGACGCAGATAAAGGTTGGCCAACGGTTCGTTGTAAGCCAGCCGTGAGCGCCACACCAATGTGTCGGGTAGCGCTTTGCGGTAAACCTCCGGATAATCAGCGCCGAAAACCCTGCTTAGCCAGTAGAGGTATTCCAGATAATCGAGATTGGTAACCTCTGTTTCGTCCATATAAAACGAACGAACCGTGACGCGGCGTGCGGGAGCGGAATTTTCGTACATCGGGTCTTCACCCATTTGTCCCATAACAAAGGTGCCGCCTTCTACGAAAACCAATCCGGGGCCGGTTTCCTGTTCGTTGATATCCGAAACAGCAAAGCCTCCGTTGGTGCTACTGTTGTAATCCCATCCGGTGGTAGCCGAAGTTTTCTTTTTCGATCCAAAGATTCCGCTGCACGAAGAGAGCGTGAACGCTAACGCCACAACGGTTATCAGGCTTATAATTTGCTGATTTTTGATTATCATCATTAAGATTTTTTTGCAAATAGGTTTAATTAACTAAAACGATGGACACTTTATTGCTCTGGAACGGTTACTTTTTTTGTCGCAATCAAAAAGCCAGCCGACAGATATTTCGTGTGCTCCACCACTGGCTATAGCCAGTGTGGAGACAGTGTAGTCGAAACTGTAACCGAACTTCAGATTGTTGTATTGTAATCCCAGCAGTACGATGACGGCATCGGCATTTTCGAACGCATGGCGATACCAAAGGCCGCCAACAAAAGGTGCAAACGTAAAATAGGTGCCAATATTGAGCTGACGGAAGTCGCCTTGCTGCTGATACAGAATATTGGGCGAAATGGTTAGTTCCGGCCCGCGGCTCCGGTAGCTGCGGCGGCCGCCACTTTCGATATTTGCCCCGGCGTGTACCGTAATTTTCATCGGCAGCTTGTTGTCGCTTTCGCTAATGAAGCCTACGTCAGGCGTGGTGAGATGATGCACGGCGCCACCCAGAAAAATTTTCTCATCAAAACCTACCACAAAGCCGGCTGCAAAATCTGCGTAGTTGACGTTGTCGCGAAAGTTGTCGGGGGGAGGCCCCGATGGGAGCAGGTTGCCGCTTGCCGGGTCGATGCGTGAAGCAAAAACGAGGTCGTCCCAACTGACGCCCCGTTGGCCAAAGGCCGCTTCGAGGGCCATGCTTGCCTGCCACCGCTCGGCGATGTCGAGCCGGTAAGCATACATCCCGCCAAGGCGAAACTGACGGATAGCTGCCTGGCCGCTTTTATCGTATTGAAACTGCACGCCCACGCCGCCGGAGATAAAATCGACATGCTGGTCGTAGGCAGCGCTGTACGAAACAAACGAGGCCGGCAACTGCGGCCACTGGTTGCGGTAGTTGAGCGTGATGCGCGGGCAATAGTCGGAGCCGGCAAGAGCAGGGTTGAGGTAAACCGGGTTGGCGTAAAACTGCGAATAGGTATAATCCTGAGCCTGCATAGTAGCAGCCAGAACAATTAATAACAGCAGGACAGAAAGCTTTTGGAGCTTTTTCATGATGACCATTCCGGAGATGTTACGCAACCTTTCACTTGATTATTAACTCTTTATTTTTCGGGATATTTTAACAACAATCCTTCTGATGCGTTCAGCGTGCAAATATAAGCGCAGCAAGAACGCAAACGGAAAAAACGGCAATATTGCCCCGAAAGTTTCGTTTTTCAAAGTGTTAATTTCAGGTAGTTACCCGGGCAATAGTCAGCAGCATTGGCAGTAAAGCTCCCATAAACAATAGTCTGTCTCATGTTGTTGGCTCTTTTATTAATAAAATAATAATCTTATGATCAATCGTCACTTTTTTACAGTTTTTCTGGTGTTGGTTTCAGCCGTGGCATCGGCCGGCGAGCTGGTGCAACATTACCAGCTCCAGTGGCATACCATACATCAACAGGCCACCCCCGAGGCGCCTGTAGTTTCGCGTTTATTTTTTACCGGTGCTGACTATGGAAGCCAATCCGCAAATCTGCCACTGTTTTCAATCGCGATGCCCCTGGAGAATGCAGCAACCTCGGTGGAAGCCAAACTGCTCAATGCCGAATACCTGCCTTTGACTTCTGACGAGCTGATGCTGATAGATAATCTTTTGATGATAACGCCGGCCATCGAGCCGCAAAGCCACATTGCCGGTGCACGTGGTGTATCGGTTGCCATGGTGCATCTGCTTCCCTTCAGGCTGAACATGCTTAGCGGGAAATACGAAAAACTGGTATCGTTCGATTTGGAGCTGACGCCCAAGGAGGGATTAAAAAATACAACAGCCGCCAAAGAATACGCTGCCAACTCGGTGTTGGCCAGTGGCGAGTGGTTCAGGATAAGTGTGCAGGAAACCGGCATTTACAAAGTTACCTATGAGCAGCTTGCGCAAATGGGCATGAATCTTTCCGGCGTGAGTTCGGCCACAGTGCGCCTTTACGGCAATGGCGGCGGCATGCTGCCCGAAGCCAACAGCGAATATCGCCCCGACGACCTGATAGAAAACGCTATTCAAATGATGGATGGCGGCGACGGCCGTTTCGATCCGGGCGACTATTTCCTGTTTTATGGCCAGTCGCCGCACGCCTGGAAGTACAATCCCAGCGCGCTGAAATTTGATCATCAGCAAAACATTTATTCCGATTACACCTATTATTTTATTACCATAAAAGCCGGCGAAGGAAAACGCCTCGCTATGCTGCCGCAGGCTACCCAGGCCGCTACACACGAGGCCACTACTTTTGCCGATCACAAGTTTCATGAGCGGGACAATCTGAGCATTTATAAAACCGGTCGCCAGTGGCTGGGCGAGGTCTTTGACGTGCAGACAACCCACAACTTTGCTTTTTCGTTTCCCAATATTGTTACCTCAGCGCAACACACCTTGATGATAAGAGCTGTGGCGAAATCAGTAGTCTCTTCATCATTTACAGTTTCGATGAATGGCGACAATGTTGCAACCATACCCATACAGGGTGCTCCCGAAACGTCACAAGGCGATTATGCCAAAGACAATACCATTACAAGACGGCTGGAGATTTCGGACAGCGATGTTAACGTCGGCCTCAAATACAACAAATCCGTGAGCAGCTCCATTGGCTGGCTCGACTACATCGAACTGAACGTGGTGCGCAATCTGGTTTTCAGCGGGGCGCAAATGGATTTTAGAAATACAGACACATTTGGGGAAGGAGACATTACTCAATTTGTACTCGGGAATGCAGGCTCCGGCATTACTGTGTGGGAGGTAACATCACCCACCGACGCGCATCAGGTGCAAACCACAGCGCAAAATAACACGCTGCGCTTCAAGCTCGAAACTCCCGTGATCCGCGAATTTATGGCTTTCGACGGCAGCCAGTTTCTAACGGCTGAAGCCGCCGGAACTATTACCAACCAAAACCTGCACGCGCAGCGCAACATCGACTACGTCATCGTTTCACATCCCGACTTTCTGGAGCAGGCCGACCGCCTGGCCGATTTCCACCGCGATTTTTCTAACCTGACGGTAATGGTCACTACGCCACAGGCAGTGTACAACGAATTTTCGTCGGGAGCGCAGGATATTACAGCCATCAAAGAGATGATGCGCATGTTTTATACCCGCGCCGGCAATGGCGAGGTGATGCCAAGCTATCTGCTGCTTTTTGGTGATGCTTCCTACGACTACAAAGACCGCCTGCAAAACAACACCAACTTTGTCCCGACCTACGAATCGGTCAACTCCATTTCGTATATCGCCTCCTTTGCTACCGACGACTATTTCGGGTTTCTCGATCCCAACGAAAGTGTGAGCGAAAGAGATTTGGTAGATATCGGCATCGGACGCTTTGTGGTAGCCACGCCTGAAGAAGCCAAGCGAAGTGTGGACAAGGTAATGCATTATGCCACCAGCCGCAAGTGCATGGACGACTGGCGCAATGTGTTAACATTTGTCGGCGACGACGAAGAAGGCAATCTGCACACCAATCAGGCCGACGACCTGGCAAAACTTATCGAGAACTACTATCCGCAATACAACACCGACAAGATTTATCTCGATGCCTACACGCAGCAGACTACTGCTGGCGGGCAGCGTTATCCCGATGTAAATGAGGCCATCAACAACCGCATCGAAAAAGGTACACTCGTTATGAATTACACCGGCCACGGGGGCGAAGTGGGCTGGGCACATGAGCGCGTTCTGCAAAACGGAGATATTAATAGCTGGAAAAACTACGATAAGATGGCTGTGTTTATCACCGCTACCTGTGAGTTTGCCCGCTATGATGATCCCGGTCGAATCTCTGCCGGAGAATATGTTTTCCTGAATCCCAAAGGCGGCGGAATAGCCCTGTTTACTACGGCGCGTGCCACTTATGCCGGTTCCAACTACACGCTCAACGAAAAGATTTACCAAAAAATGTTCTCTAAAAATAACAGCGCCTATTACGCTATGGGCGATCTTATCCGTTTGGCCAAACGCGAGAGCAATACACTGGGCAACGGCTTGAAGTTTCTGCTGATTGGCGATCCCGCGCTGAAAATTGCCTATCCTGATTACGAGGTGCACACCACCGCTATCACTTTTGCAGAAACCGGACAAGTGGCCGATACCATTAATGCCTTGTCGAATGTAAAAATCGAGGGCGTGGTTACCGATAACACGGGTGCCGTTCAATCTGATTTTAACGGGATATTAAAAGCCATTGTTTATGACAAAGAATCGGTGGAAAGTACACTGGGTCAGGATTCGTCGAGCCAGGTGCGCACTTTCAAGCTGCGCAAAAATGTAATTTATAAAGGACAAACCGAGGTGACGGACGGCGTTTTCTCTTTCAGATTTATGGTTCCCATCGACATAGCCTACAATTATGGGCAGGGTAAAATCAGTTATTTTGCCGAAGACGGCGTGAAAACGGCCAATGGTTATGACTTTAATCTGATCGTCGGCGGGTTCGACGAAAACACCCTTGCCGATAAAGAGGGGCCGGAGGTAGAACTTTATATGAACGACACCACCTTCCGCTGGGGCGACTTTACCAACGAAAACCCTGTGCTGCTGGCGCATGTCTTCGACCACAGCGGCATCAACACTGTGGGCAACAGCATTGGCCACGATATTACTGCCGTGCTGGATGGAAATACCGAAAGACCCTATAACCTAAACGACTATTACGAGTCGGATGCCAAAGGGTATACCAGCGGCTACGTGCGCTTTCCCTTTCGCAACCTGGAGCCGGGAGAGCATATGGTTACTTTTAGGGTGTGGGATGTTTTTAATAACTCTTCCGAAGCATCGCTCAAATTTGTTGTAGTAGGTGGCGATCAGATCATTATTGATAAAATCTACAGCTATCCAAATCCTTTTGCCACCGAAACCTGGTTCAAATACAATCACAATAAGGCCAACGAGCTTACAGAAGTGAAAATAGAAATTTACGATCTTAGCGGCCGGTTGTTGACCACCTTGCAACAAAACAACCTGAGCAGCGGTTTCTATGCTGAGCCTATTCGTTGGGATGGCACCACCGACAGTGGCCAAAGTCTGGGCGGCGGCGTGTATGTGTACAGGGTTCAGATTAGAGATGAAATCGGACGCACTACCTCTGCGGTAAGTAAGCTTGTAATTGCACGCTAATTTTTTAAGAAATTATTTTTGATAAATAAAACTGCTGATAATTCCGTAAAGATATTATGAAGAATATTTATAAACCTTTGCTGCTGCTGCTACTCATCACGGCAGCTTATGATCTCTTTGGCCAGGCTGTTTCGGCTGAGCATCACATCCTGCAATGGAATGCTCCGGCGCCGTGGGATGCTTCTGCAAAAGAGGCGACAGAGCTGGTGCTGAATTTCGATGATGCCACTTTCGTGGATGCCTATGGCTTGCTGCCCGTTTTTACGCGGCGCATTCCGATGAACGAAAATACGGAGCGCCTTAGTTTTGAATTAAAAAATGTAAAATGGGCTACCGTAGCTGCCGACATGCGTTTGATTGAAGACGCACAACTGATCACTGACGCGCCACAATATTCGGAGCAGATTGCCGTGACGCGGGGCGAGCGGCACACCATCTTCCGGTTGATGCCGCTGCGCTTTAATGCCGTCTCCGGCAATTTCGAAAAGATAATCTCCTTCGAGCTTTCCTGGGAAGTATCGCCTTTCGAAGCGAATATCCGCGTAAAGCGGGATTCCATTCCTAACTATGCCGACAACTCGGTGCTGGCTGCCGGAACGTGGTTTAAGATCGGCCTGCTCACCGATGGTATTTACAAGCTTACCTGGGAGCATTTGCAGCAGTTGGGGGCACAGGGCAGCATCCCCTCTTCGGCTATTGCTGTGTATGGCAATGGTGGTGGCATGTTGCCACAGGCCAACGACGACTTCCGCTACGACGACCTGCAGGAAAATGCCATCGAAATGTTCGACGGTGGCGATGGCTCTTTCGATGCCGGCGACTACTTCGTCTTTTATGGCCAGTCGCCACACCAATGGAAGTACAGCAACATAAAGCAGGCTTACGAATTTTCGCTGAATAAGTACTCGGATACCGCCTTTTATTTTATTAATACCTCAGCCATCGACGGAAAGCGCCTCCAGATGCAGCCACAACAGACGCTTACAGCCGAAAATATTGTAACCACCTACGACGATTATGCCACGCACGAAATCGACTCCATCAACCTTATTCGTTCGGGTCGCGAATGGTACGGCGAAACCTTTAGCGAACAGCTGAGCTACGACTTCTTCTTCCCTTTCCCGCACCGCGACGTAAGCGCCAACACACACATCAGCACCGACTTCGCCGCCCGCTCGGCATCGACAAGTCAGTTTGTAATCAGTGCAAACGGCGATTCAATGTATTACGACAGGGTGAGTTATGTTATGTTGAATTCGGTCACCAAATATGCCAACGTTTCTAATAAAGCGCGCTGGTTGAAAATTAACGATACCCCCGATGTAACCATTAACATCACCTATCTAAGACCTGACAATTTTTCGACAGGATGGCTCAATTACGTTACCGTAAATGTGGTAAGTCATTTGGTTTATGATGGTAAATTTTTCTCATTCAGAAATCGCCAGCAGGTACTTCCCAATCGTGTTAGCCAATATGTAATTGCCAATGCTGAAACGAATCTTAAGGTTTGGAATATCAACAACCCATTGCTACCCTATCAGATGAACACCACCTTTGAAAATGATGCATGCAAATTCATCATTAAATCCGATACCATTAACGAATTTGTAGGCTTTACCGCCAACGATTACCGTTCACCACTATTGATGGGTTCTGTCGAAAATCAAAATCTGCATCAGCTTGGCGCCGCTGATTTTATCATTATTACGCATCCGCTTTTTTTGGCGCAGGCCCAGCGGCTCAAAGTACTTCACCAGGAGGTGGATGATATGGCTGTGCATGTGGTGACTACCGACCAGATTTATAATGAGTTTGGTTCGGGAATAGCCGATCCGTCAGCCATCCGTGATTTTGTGCGCATGATTTATTACCGCTCGCCGGCAGCGCCCAAGCTCAAGTATTTGTTGCTCTTTGGCGATGCTTCTTACGATCTCAAAAACCGCGCTGGTGAAAATCATAATATGGTTCCCACTTTTGAAGCCAAAAATTCGCATTGGTATGCCGGCTCTTTTGTCACCGACGACTTTTTTGGTATGATGGATGCCGGCGAGGGTCAGGAATCGGTGGGAAGTATCGATCTGGGTATCGGAAGATTTCCGGTGGTTACCCCCCAACAGGCTAACGATATGGTGGATAAAGTAGAACGCTATATGCGTCTTTCCAGCCGAAACCAGGGCGCCTGGCGCAAGCAAATGTGCTTTATGGCCGACGACGGCAATTTCAACCTGCACCTGTTTCAGGCCGATACGATTCTGGTGCGCGACATCAGGCGCAAAAACCGCGATGTGAACATCAACAAAATTTATATCGATGCCTATCCGCTCGAAAGCACTGCCAACGGAAATACTTTCCCGCAGGCCAACAGAGCCTTTAACGATCAGATGCAGGAAGGCGCTTTGATCGTAAATTATACCGGCCACGGCGGCGAAACCGGCCTTACGCACGAAAGTGTGGTAGAGATCAGCGACATCCTCTCCTGGAAAAACTACGACCGGCTGCCACTGGTAATAACAGCTACCTGTGAGTTTAGTCGTTATGATAATCCTGCACTCACCTCCGCCGGCGAGCTGGTGCTGCTCAATCCGCATGGCGGCGGTATCGCACTGCTAACAACTACACGCGTTGCTTTTGCCAGCGTGAACCTGGTTCTCAACCAGCGCGTTTACGACACACTTTTTACAGTACAAGGTACCAATAGCCTTCGCTTTGGCGATTTGATTATGAAATCAAAACTGCCCACCAGCACCAGCCTCTTAAATTTTGCACTGCTCGGCGATCCTGCCCTCAGGCTTGCCTTGCCACAACACGACATCATCACCGATTCCATCAACGGACAGCCGGCTATTCATTTTAAAGATACGCTGAGCGCCAACAGCACCATCACCATTAGCGGACACATTCAGCAGCACAATATGCCGGGAGTTATGCTTAGCGATTTTCACGGAACCATATACCCGGTGCTTTACGACAAACCTGAACAGGTAACCACACTCGGCGCTGCCTCCGACAGCTATCCTTATACTTTTGAATTACAAAACAACATCCTTTGCCAGGGAAAAGCAAGCGTTAAAAACGGCAGGTTCAGCTACACCTTCATGCTCCCGCGCGACATCGACTATAATTTTGGCTACGGAAAGCTGAGCTATTATGCCATCGATAGCACCCGCGATGCCAGTGGTTACTTTTCGGGACTGGTGGTGGGCGGCACACCACAAAGCACACAGGTCGATAATGAAGGCCCCGACATCAAAATGTTTCTTAACGACAGCACTTTTATACCCGGTACGGCCATCAATCCTGAGCCACTATTTTTGGCGCGTCTTTCCGACCCATCGGGCATAAACGCTACCGGTGCCGGCATAGGCCACGACATTGTGCTTACCATCGATGGAAACAGCTATCACTCGATGATCCTCAACCATCTTTTCGATCCCGAGCTTGACGACCACAGCAGCGGAAGCATTGCCCTGCCGCTCGGCCCATTGTCAAACGGGGTGCACACGTTGCGTCTGCGCGCCTGGGATATGTTTAACAACTCTTCGGAGAAAACCCTGGAGTTTTTTGTTTCAGACAGTATCAGCGTCAGCCTGCTCGATGTTTTTAACTATCCCAACCCGTTTCGCAACGAAACGTGGTTCACCTTCCGCCACAATCAGTTTGAAGGCGACCTGACGGCTACTGTAGAAGTTTACGATTTTTATGGTAAGCTGGTACAAACACTCGAATCACACACGATTTCCACCAGCGGCTATGCTATGGAACCCATTTTCTGGGACGGCACCAGCTATGGCGGCCAGAAGCTGGCGCCGGGCATGTACCTGTATCGCATGCGTGTGGGCAACGCCAAAGGTCAGTTTACCGAACGGGTGCAGAAACTCATTATCACAGATTAATCCCGATGGTTTCTGGCCAATGGCTTAAAACAATATTAAAAATGAATGTCCGTTTACCTTCATTATTTCAACAAAAGTAAATCCGATCTTTATGATTAAAAAAACCCTTGCAGTTGTAACTGCATGTATGATGCTGACACACCTGGCCTGGTCGCAGGATAGCGAAAAGCCCAATTATCTCGGGCAAACCAACACCATCACCACCGCAGTGCCATTTCTGCTGATAGCCTCTGATGCCCGTTCGGGTGCCATGGGCGATGTTGGCGCTGCCTCCACACCCGATGCCGCCTCCATGCACTGGAATCCTGCCAAATACGCTTTCATCGAACCTAAAGCCGGTTTCTCGGCATCGTACAGCCCGTGGCTGCGCGCATTGGTCAGCGACATCAACCTGGCGTATGTGTCAGGCTTTTATCGCATCGACGACAAGCAAACGGTTGCCGCTTCGCTGCTTTACTTTACTTTGGGTGATATTCAGTTTACCAACATCGAAGGTTTTGCTATCGGTAACTACCGGCCTAACGAATTCTCGGTAGATGCTACCTATAGCCGTAAGTTCTCCGAAACCTGGTCGGGAGCTGTTGCCGCCCGTTACATCCACTCCAACCTTACACAGGGCGTGAGCGTGGGTGGACAGGCTACCAAGCCCGGCCAGTCAGTGGCAGCCGACGTTGCGGTGTATCATCAGCGCGAACTCGACTGGCGCAACTTTGAATATGCCGAATTTGCACTGGGTATTAATATCTCCAATATCGGATCAAAAATCTCCTATTCTGACGCTACCACCGAAAAAGATTTTATTCCTACCAACTTGCGCATCGGCCCGCGCCTTACCCTCGATCTGGACGACTACAACCGCCTGTCGTTTATGTTTGATGTTAACAAGCTGCTCGTTCCCACCCCTCCGGTCTATGCCAGGGATTCGTCAGGTTATATTATTATCGACGGGCAACGGGTCATCGAAGCCGGACGAGATCCCAATGTGGGGCCTGTGGAAGGCATGATCCAGTCGTGGTACGACGCACCCGGCGGCTTCGAAGAAGAGCTGCGCGAATTTTATTTCTCCGTCGGCGCAGAGTATTGGTACAACAAGGTTTTTGCTGTTCGCGGTGGTTTCTTTTATGAAAATAAAAACAAAGGAAATCGTAAATATTTCACCCTGGGAGCCGGACTTAAATACAATGTGTTCGGGTTGGACTTCTCGTATCTGATCCCGCTGGAACAGCAAAACCCACTGGAAAACACATTGCGTTTTACCCTGAGCTTCGACTTTGCCGAGTTTTAAAAGTAAAAAGCCCCCTATGCGGGTTTTAAATTTATAGAAATACAGCCGGGAGAAAATCATTTCTCCCGGCTTTTTTATGCCCTGGATTATTAGTGTTTGTGCATTCAAGTGATTTTAAAACTACTTTCGTAAATTAAAAATGTAGTCTATGGATTTTCGGGTAGGTTTTGGATATGATGTACATCGGTTGGCCGAAGGGCGGCCACTGATGATTGGCGGAGTGCACATCCCGCATCACAGCGGGTCGTTGGGGCATTCGGATGGCGATGTGCTAATACATGCTATTTGCGATGCACTGTTGGGCGCTGCCAACCTGCGCGACATCGGGTTTCATTTTTCCGATCAGGAGGCTGCCTACAAAGATATCGATAGCAGGCTGCTGCTCGAATACGTAGTAGCGATGCTGGCTGATAATGGTTTTGCTATTGGCAACATAGATGCTACGGTGGCTTTGCAGAAGCCGCGCTTATCAGAGTTTATTCCGCAGATGCAAAAGACACTGGCTGCAGCAGCCAATATTTCGGCCGACAGAATCTCCATCAAAGCCTCAACCACCGAGCAGATGGGCTTCGAGGGGCGCGAAGAGGGGCTAAGCGCCTATGTGGTGGCGCTTGTATTTAAAAAGTAAAGAACTAAAAATGCCAAACGCGCAGCACAGCTTTGCCCAAAGCCTTTTCTGTTTTCACATTAACTTTTGGCACATTTCTGGTTACCTTCCGGCGTTCATTTTTTATTTATTTAATTAAAAAAAGAAAAAACAATGAAAAACAAACAGATGATATTTCGTGGTGCATCTGTGATGATACTTGCCATGCTATGGCTACTTCCGGTATCTCTGATGGCACAGCAGCAAAACAACGAAACCAAAGCTGAACGAAAAGAGCGGCAGAAGAGCGAACAAAACCAGCGTTATCTCAAAGCGCGGCAAGCCATCCTGGACTCGGCTTTTGTGGTACGTGCCGAAAGCCTTCAGTTTCGCGACGGTGTGATGTATCTGCCTGTGCAAAGCAGCATCAACTTTTTGAAAGTAACAGGAAAAGAAGCTGTGATGCAGATAAGCAGCGATTTTTTGCGCACCGCCAGCCCCAACAATCTGGGTGGCATCACCCTGAAAGGCGACATGGTAAACCTTAAGATCAACGACAATACAAAAAAGAAGCGGCTTTTTGTAACCTTTACCCTCACCGGCGCCATAGGCACAGCGCGCATTGCAATCTCCCTCAATGGCGACGACCTGGCGGTGATTGACGTGGACGGAATGTACAGCGGGCGCGCCTTTGTTATGCGCGGACCGGTGAAGCTGCCACAGGAAGTTCAGGTTTACGAAGGCGCAGAGTTTTAAGGTGAGACGGGGGTAAATAAATTCCAACCGTCGGTAGCCGGTGTAAACAATTCCAAATCAACAAATCAACAAATCAGCAAATCCGTAAGAATTTGTGCCGGCCTCGCTGTGCTGGTTTTATGGTATTTTTGCAAATATGTTTCATTGGTTATCAAAACTTTATCTTCACTTCGCCCTTCCTGTTGCACTTGTGTTTTGCACCACTTCTGTTTCAGCACAAGGATTTCAGCGCTATCTGGTTCCCGAAGAAGTTATTGAGTATCCACATCGTCTTCAGGTGACGTGGGCCAATGATATCTTTTTTCAAACCGACCGCTACTACACCAATGGAGTAGAAATAGAATATCACAGTCAGCAGTTGGGCAACTCGGTATTGTCCAGGTTGCTTTTTGATCCGTTGGTGGATTCCAAACCCATTTACAGCCTGGTGCTAACGCACGAGATTTATACACCGCGCAATGTGCTGGGCGATCCGTCATACAACGACCGACCCTATGCCGGCGTGTTGCTGCTTGGCCTTAAAGGAGCTTTTTACGATGAGGCTCATCAGTACGTGTTGAGGTCTACTATCCAGGCTGGCTTGTTGGGACGCTACGCGGGCGGACAGTTGGTGCAAAACGGAATTCATGTACTGTTGCCAGCCTCCGAGCCAATTCCGGGATGGGATTTCCAGATACAACAGGAAATGTTGTTGAGTTACCTGGTGGATTATCAAAAGCTATTGTTCGACGCCGGAAAATTCCAAATGGATGCTTTGGCCGCCACCAGTCTAGGGCTTCCCCTCACCGACTTTTCGGGTGGTTTACGGCTGCGTTATGGCCAGGGCGAAGCCTTCTTTTCGCCGCAGCATCTGTTGGCTGTCGAAGGGATGCAGTACAACTTTTTTGCGGAAGCCACCACGCGTTATGTGGTGTACGATGCCACACTGCAAGGCGGCGCTTTCAATGGCAGCAGCCCGCATACCATCGAAACAATCAATCCCCTTTTGGCGCAGGTGAAAGCCGGTGCATCTTTTCGTTATCATAAGGTCACGGCGGAAATTGGTGCACAATGGGTTTCAGCTAAATTTGAAAACGCCCTTGCCCACAAATGGGGTTATTTTGTTATTGGTTTTCTGTTTTGAAATGATTGGGAAACAATAAATCATTTCTGCTGCTGGTTTGTTAAGGAGCATTCATTGGCCGTTTTGGCTTATTAAAATGGTAATAACGATTCTCATACTGTGATTATGAAAAAACTTGTCGTATTCCTCTTTCTTGCGCTGTCCTTCACTTTGCCGGCGGTTGGCCAGCAAAACGACTCGGTGCGTGTGAATCCCTATTCGCGTTTGCAAAAAGAAAAATCTGACTTTGCCAGTCGCCTGTATTTTGGTGGCAGCTTTGTGCTGAGCCTGGGCAGCTACACCAGCATCGGCATCTGGCCGCTGGTGGGCTACAAAGTGACTCCTAAATTATCGGTTGGTTTGCAACCCGGTTACGAATATTTAAAATACGACCGCTATTACGGTGGCTCCTACGAAACCAGCAACTATGGGGGCAGAGTGTTCGCCCGCTACCGCATCATTCCGCAGATTTACGCGCACAGCGAATATGCTGCCATCAATTACGAGATCGAGAGCAGGCTGCCATCAGGAAAAACAGATGACACACGCGAGTGGGTCTCTTTTCTGTTTCTGGGTGGCGGTCTTTCGCAGAAAGTTGGCGGGAACGTTTATGCCTATATCCAGGTGCTCTTCGATGTTCTCAACGACGAAAACTCACCCTACCGCAGCGGCGCCCCCTTCTGGAGTGTGGGTATCGTTGCCGGATTTTAGTCAATCATAATTCAACATTAGTTTTTTTATTTTTAAGATGAAGAATGGATTATTAAAAAATTCGCTGATTCTGTTTGCCTTCCTGCTTGTCGCAAATGTGCAGAGCCAGCCGCTGGCCGATCAGATGCCTGAAAACTACCGCAAAGCCTACCAGGCCGGAACCCGCTCCGCCGACGGAAATCCCGGCCCCAACTATTGGATTAATCATTCCAGCTACGATATTGATGTGGAGGTAGCGCCCGCCACAGGTTTGATCAGCGGCAAAGCCACCATCCGCTACACCAACAACAGCCCCGATACTTTAACGCAATTGGTTTTCAGGCTTTATCAGGATATTTATAAAAAAGGCAACGCCCGCCAGTTTATTCTCCCAACGTCCGATTTAACTGACGGCGTCCTGATCACTTCTTTGGCTATCGATGGCCACACCTATGACCCCCAAGGCAAAAAGGTGTCGCGCTCGGCTACCAATATGACTGTGCAACTCCAGAATCTTTTATTTGCAAAGCAAACAGCGGAGGTGAAGATAGAATGGAATTTCCGGATGCCGCAAGATCATTTTATACGTGTGGGGCAATACCTTCCTGAACATTTGTTTGCCGGATATTGGTACCCACAGGTGGCTGTTTACGACGACATCGATGGGTGGGACAGACACGAATACCAAGGCATGGTTGAGTTTTATAATGATCATAACGATTTCCGTGTAAATATTACGGTACCCGGCGGATTTGCAGTTTGGGCTACCGGCCTGCTGCAAAATCCTTTAGAAGTATTGGGTGATGAAAAATCCGGATTGCTGGAAAAGGCAGCAAACAGTGATGAGATCGAACATATTATTCAGGCAGACGATTATCAGAAGCATTATAAATTCACGGGCAGCGCCAGCAGCACCTGGAAATTCAAAGCCGACCGGGTGCCTGATTTTGCTTTTGCGGTAAGCAGCATAGCGCTGTGGGATGCCACCAGCGTAATGGTGGATTCGGTTTCCGGCCGGCGCGTGCTTATCTCGGCGGTGTATCCGCCCGGGCTGACGCACTACGAAAAGGTGGCAGGCATTGCGCGCCAGGCGGTGCAATACATGTCGTTCCAATGGCCAGGCGTACCTTTTCCTTATCCACAGGCTACCGTATTTGCCAACGGCCGCAAAACTGGCGGCATGGAGTTCCCGATGATGGCCAACGATGGCGCTCCCGACGACCTGGCCGACTTGCAGGGTCTCACATATCATGAGATTTTTCACAACTATTTCCCTTTTGCCATGGGCACCAACGAGCGCAAATATGCCTTTATGGACGAAGGGTGGGCGCATTATCTCCCCACAGGATTTCTGGCGCAGGTGTCGCCCGGATATGTTTATCTGCAAAATTCAGTTAGGAACTACGCCAGTTTTGCCGGCAGCGAAAATGAGCTTCCCCCGATGATTCCCACCTACATCTTAAACGACTACACAAGTCAGCGAATGGCTGCCTATACCCGCCCGGCAGTGGCTTATCACCTGCTGCGTCAGGAGCTTGGCGATGCGGTTTTCGGTAGCGCTTTACGCGAATATTTTCAGCGCTGGCAGGGCAAACATCCGATGCCTTACGACTTCTTCGCCATCTTCGATCGGGTGAGCGGCCAATCGCTGGAGTGGTTTTGGCGCCCCTGGTTTTTTGAGAACGGTCGCCCCGACCTGGCAGTAGAGCCTCCCGACGACGGTAACACCGTCCGAATCCGGCGCCTGGGAATTATGCCAGTTCCTGTTTATCTCCAAATAGATTTTACGGATGGTACCAGTACGGTGATAGAGCAAAAGGCAAGCGTTTGGAAAGATGGCTTGCAAAATTTTGAGATTGCGGTGCCGGCACAAAAAGCGATCGAAAGACTTGAATTGGGCAACGAATGGATTCCCGACAGCAATCCTGCCAACAACCAGTGGCAGCGGCCTTAATGCTTTTAATAACAAACTTTTATGGCGCCGGATTGTTATTTTAGTTTTAAACAAACCGACCATGAAAAAGCAAGAAGAAGACCTTTTCAGGAAACTTTTCCCATCAAACACTATCAAAAGTGACACAGATCCAACGAGTCAAAATCAGCCTTTGATTCGCGACGAGGCCTATAAAAAGGATTTTGAGATCTGGAAGCACTCGCTAAGAGCTAAGGCCATGCGCGAGCAGTTGATGGAGGCATATTTGGCACGAAGTGCGCAAGCGTCGACTACACAAATTGCGCTTTACACAGCTCCCGGAGCCATTGGGCTAACCATAAAAATGGCGGAGAATACAGATGTAAAATACTATCGTTTTTTGCTCGACTTATTGCGTGAGCAGTTGATGACGCTGCAATACAGCCTGTACAGCTCTTCTGCCGAAGCAAAAACCGGAGCGGAAGGCGTTCAATATTTTTACGAAAGGCATTATTTGAAACCCAACATCTCAAACGAGAAATTCCCGATCGATCAGCTCTACGGCAGTATCATGCTGGAGCTGGAGCTGGAAGCCGACCAGCCAAAATATCTAAAAGTGATGAGTACGTACCACACCGGCTATAACTATAAGCCACCACAGGGATTCGATGCGCTGGTGCGGTATCTGTTCAGCGGTAAAGAGTCAGATGAGAGAAATGAATAAGATTTGTCTATTAGCAAAAACCCAAAGAACAAATTCTAAATGACAAATAAATTTCAAAAACCAATATCCAACCCTACGCAATGGTTTTGGTTATTGGATTTTTAATTTTTGAATTTATTTGTGATTGTTCACACCGACTAGCGGCGGTTGCTTTATTGATAAAGTGCAGCTGTTAATCTGAAAAGACAGCCATTAATCCAGCGCATCAAAATCGATCACCTTGAGTTGCCAACGGCCATCGATAGGAATTTTGCGGTAATAAAGTGGCTTTAGCAAAAAGCTGGCAGCCATCATCGACACGCCAATAATTGCTGTGGTCTGATCCACCAGCGGGTATTCGTTGTGTAGAATGCCATTAAAACCAGTGATGGCCATATAGGCCAATCCGCCCATGAACAACGCCTTCTTCGAAAACCTGTAAACAAATCCGCGAAAGCGATACACTTTTTTTATCTGTTGTAATTGTACGATGATGGAGTAGTCGAGCGTAAGGGTGCTGTCGGTAAGCTGGGTGATGGTACCTTTGAGGCGCGTTTCGTTTACCAGCAGGTCGATGTCGTTGCCGGGCGAATATTTGAAGTTTTTGACCGTGCCGGTTTTCTCAACCACCAGGTATTGCTGTGCCTCCGTGGCGAGCGGAATAAGAAAAAGCAGAATTAGTAAAGTTGTCGAGCGGATTTGCATGCTATCAGATTCAATATTAGTCGATAAAAATAGATATTAATACCAAGCACAAAACTTTTATTGTAAGCATCTGATTAATTTGCTGCTCCCACCCGTTGATCTTCCTTTGATATTTTTATACATTTGACAAAAATATAAATTGGTTTTTAAAGATTGTAACTGCCTGATGTTGTTTATTAAACTGAGCCTGATTGCACTGATCGCCTGCACAGCCGTGGCTGCCAAAGGCCAGGTTGCCGGTGTGCCATATTGTAGTTCAGAAATATTAGTGGATGGGCAGTTTGACGAGTGGAAGCACTATTACAAAACGGTTTTTGCGGATACTTTAGGTCATTTGCAGTCTGCGCCCGGAAGAAACATGATGGCGTTTTTCGACGATTCGTACGATTACTCCAAGACTTGGATGCCGCTATCGCGCAATGAAGTGGAAGTGTGGATTTGCTGGAATATGGATTGCCTGTATTTTGCCTTCCGGGTGCTCGACGGGCATTTGTTTTCGGAGATTGACCCTTTGGGCAAAACGCCCCACATCCACATGAACGATGGGGTAGAAATATATATCGATGCCCGTGCCGACAGCGATTCGGTGATGGACATCAACGATTACCAGTTTTTGTTTGATGTTACCGGCAACAGCCTTGTCTTCAGAGGCGACCAGGAATTGTTGGAGCGTGACACCCTTTTGGTACCCAAATCCACCGGACAAAATATCTATTACGAATTTGCAGTAAATTACTCCGGAACGCTGAATGATACCGTTGACGATGATTTTTTTGTGGCAGAAATAGCCATTCCTTTTTCGGCTATCGGCCTGAAGCCCTTTCAGGGATTAAAAATGAATATGGATATTTGTTGCAACGACATCGACTATTCGTTAGCAGACGCAGAGACTTATGATGAAAAATCGCTCCGTTACTGGTCGTTCAACTGGATTGGAATCAGCGACTTTGGGTATCCCGAAACCTGGCGCGAGGTGCAGCTCACCGGCGCCCCGGGTTGGTGGGACAAAATGAGCGGAGCGAAAATGCGCAGATGGTTTTCGGTGTATGTTTCAGCTTTGGGAATCACTTTGCTGGTCATCATAGCGCTGGCGCTAAGGATGCGGAAAGTTATGCGATTGCCCGCCCATGAAGATATTCCTGCACCCAAAATTGTCATCCTCGAAAAGCAGCCACTGCAGGCAATATCTCCTGACCTCTCAGCAAATGAAATAATCCTGAAAAAGGCAACGGATTACATTACTGAAAATTCCGGTGAAAATATCCACACCGAAAACCTCGCCAGCGAACTTGGTGTTTCCATTCGCAAACTGCAGCGTATCACGCAGGAGGAGCTTCAAACTACGCCCACCAATTTTATCTCTCTTATCAAATTACATCTTGCCGCTACTTATCTAAAATCCAGGAAAGGTAATGTTTCTGAAACTGCCTATGAATTTGGCTTTTCCGACCCTGGTTATTTCTCAAAACTCTTCAAACGTCACTTTGGGCTTTCGCCGCTGGAGTATCTGGATAAAAATGACAATTCGGTGTAAAAGATGGTCCAGCCATATTTTTGTCGTTAATCTCCCAATTTAAATCGTAATTTTCCATGCCAATGGATGCGTGCAGCCATAGTTTTGTTGGATGCAAAATCAACGCACCAATATTTCATGTGTGGCAGGCTTGCTTCTGATTTTTATCCTCGCCGCTAACCATCAGGCCGGTTTTGTCTGGATTGCCGGGGTGGGCGCGTTGTTGCTCATTATGTTCATTCGCAACCGGACGGGGGAAATAGCCAAAACGATTGATTTTATCTTCACCCTGATCAGTTGGTTTTGCACAGCCATCACTGTAACCTATTTAATTTACACATCCACATAAATATAATGAAAGGAGAATTACGATGAAAACTTTAGTACGCATTTTATTATGCTTAATGTTGCTGCCACTATACAGCGCAGCGCAGGAGTGGGAACAAATCCCGTTTAAGAAAATTCGTGAAATTGCCGACCGCAATGCGCAGGCACTCTGGGGTGATGTTTACCCCGCCGAACCCATTCCCTATTATGGGTTCGACGATGAGCTTATAGCCTGGCGGTTTAATTATTCCATCGGGAAGCCATTTCCCGAAAGGGAAGTATTGGCCGAAACAATTGACACCTACGCCTCACAAGGTGATAAATACCGGCAATGGGGCCAAGAGGCGTTTGGTAGGATACTGATTGGCGCGCGCAGCAACATGCCCGTGCTTTTGGAATATTCGCGTTGCCTTTCGGCTGAATATGCGTTAGCGGAAAGATTAAAAAAATTATCCGCAGAAGCATTTGGTAATGAAGAAGCAGGATCAGGGAAAATTTATTATCTGAATCACTTTGACACCTGGCATGAACGCTTTTTGGGCGACAAGCAAATGTACGTATGTACGTCGCCAACGGGAGGAATCCTGGATAAACCAGCTTTTGCTGACAAAAAGGCAAGCGCGGAATACTTTTGCGAAACGGGCAATTACAAGCATCAATGGGATAAATACTTAAACGGATACCTGGCGCTGGCCGAAGCGGATAAATTTATTCCATTCCACGAATGCATGCCCTATTATGATTGGAGCTATGGCTGTAGTCCTACGGCCGCGGCCATGCTCTTTGCCTGGTACGATTACAGGTCTTTGCATGTATCGTTTAAGTATCCCTATTTTGTTCTAAGCCACTTTCAGCGGTGGGATGCGCCTGAAGCAGAGACGGATTATAATGTTGCAAACCTCCAGCTATCTCTGGCTCTTGCCATGGCAACAGATACCCTTACCGGAAAAACTCAGGGCTACATGATAGACAACGGTATGCGTCATGTAGCCAACAGCCTGATAGGTTATGATTTTGATATCGACAACAGATATACTTTTCTCTGGACCAGGCTAAAGGAACACATCGATGATGGAAAACCTTTGCTGGCAAGCATTCCTAACCATTCGACCACTTGTGTTGGTTACAATTCGGCTACCGAAATGGCCATCACCCACTACACGCACGATCCTCCACCAGAGATGGTTGTGTATGTAAGTCGTTGGGAGTTAGATATGGTAACCAGGGTTTCACCTGGCGGGCAAAAAGGTGCGGCTATTGAAATTATAAGTCCGGTAGGTGACCCACGCTACAACCGTGATGGCAACGGTGAAGTATTCAGTGAGGAAAATTACGCTGAAATAAAATGGGCATCTGATGCTGTTGCAGGCAGTTGGGTCGAGTTGCTTTATTCGACGGACGGAGGTTACAACTTTAGCCCGATTGTTACCGAAACCGAAAATGACGGTTGCTACGACTGGCTTATCCCTGCCGGCACTTCTTCTGCTTCTTGTCGCGTGTTGGCTAACCTTCATACACCTGACATGGAACCCTATATTGCCGGCGCCGACGGTTCGCGCGCCAACTTCATCATCAACAACCACGGAGCCATCCCCACCATGGTGAGTGGCCATATCTATGAAGCTGAAAATTTGACAAAGTATTTTTACCAGGAGCATGGGCAGCCTTCGTGGGCTGTGATCGGAAATCATACCCAGGAATATGGAAGCAACTACCAAATCCAGTTGTTCAGCAATGATCAGTTCAATCAGGCTCCGCTGCTAATGACTATGAATGCCGCAGAAAATAATTTTATGGTGATGGATGGTAACCACCTGCCGCTTACTACCCGCGGGCTTAAGCTGGTGCCGCTGGGAGTAAAAGCGCACAATAGCATTCAATATGAGGGTGGCAATGATAATCTTTCGCTAACGCCCGGAGCCAGTCATAATATCGATTGGCACGACAATATGATTTTTAAAATGTACGACATCCACCTCACACCCGGCGACTATTATTTCAAAGCAAAACGAACAGTGGGAGAGGTGGATGTGGATATTGCTTTTTTTAATTCAAACGATGGCAGCTACATCAAAACCATTCACCAGGCTGATTATCTCTCAGACAATTTCGGAAGCGTTGAAGACGCATTCATTGCTACCATTACCCAGGAAGACGATTATGGTTTTGTGATGTTTGCCAAGCAAAGGGGAAGCGGAACAATATCCCTGATGATTGATGATGCTTACATCTGGACAGGCGCCGAAGACCGCAACTGGCACAATCCTGACAACTGGCTCAGTGGCATGGTTCCTTTGGCCACAAGCAAAGTGGCTATTCCTCCCAAAGCAAACCAACCAGTTATTTCGTCTAACCATGCGTATTGCGCTGGCATGCATCTGCTTAAGGGGGCCAATCTTGCAGTTTACAATTACGATCTGCAAATAGATGGTAATCTGCTCAATGATGGTAGCCTGTACGTTCTTAATACCGCCTCACGGATTATTTGTACCGGAAATGTGGTAATGGCGCGACACGCCTATCTGGAAATTTCGGCTGGCGCAAAGATGCGGGTTTACGGCAACTGGACTTTTTCAGAAGGGTGCAATGTTCAGCCTTTAAACGGGACGGTGGAATTTACAGGAACCGGCAATTCGATTATTTATGTAAAATCGGAAAATGCGGCATTTCGTAATTTACGCATCAGCAAAACGGGCGGTGCCTGGGCGGCTTACGACAACTGCCCGGGCATCAAGCCACTGAAGATAAAAGGACAATTTATTATCGACAATGGGGCTTCCTTTATCCAGTGGGCTATGTATAATACGATTTTCGAAGGCCCTTTCCTGCCCGCCGCCGGCAGCAGCTTTGCTTTTACCCAGGGAGCTGCCATCTTCGACAGAACCGGTTCAGGAGGTATTAATATTAACAGCGAAGCGGGAAGTTATTTCAACGATGTAGTAATAGATGTAGACGACTGGCTGGGATTATCGTCCGACATTGAGATCAGAGGTGATCTGTCGGTTGAGGGCGGAACCTTAAAAACCAACGGCCACGACATTTACCTTCGCGGTGATTTCACTCAAAACGCAGGCTTCAATCATGGCAATGCAAAAGTGGTATTCGAGGGCGGAGCAACGCAATCAGTAAACGGTGTGAATTTTTGGCGGCTGGAGTTGAATAAAACCGGCGGGGAGTTGCGTTTCCCGGCAAACCAAACCAATGTTCAACAATACGACTGGGTGCAGGGAACCATCCGTGTGAATGGAGGAGAAGTCTATTTATGGGATTTAACAGACCCGGGAATTTATGGAACCGTCATCGTTACTTCCGGCCGGCTGGACGTGCGGCAAGACCCGGGAAGTTTTCTCGATCTCAATGGTAACCTCCAGATTTCGGGAGGAGAAATGAATTTAATTGGCGGCTATGGCGACAGCTTCTGGCCCTTTTCTCATGCTGCTTCATTCACCATGAGCGATGGGGTGCTCGACTTCAAGACCCACGGCCTGAAGATTCACCATTCAGCAACCTATTCCCTTACGGAAAATATCACGGGCGGTACCATAAGGATATTCGGCGACCTTACCATCGACCGGACTGATTTTAACCCTGCAGGCGGAACCATACTGTTTTATGGCTACACAGAAGATGCATCACTTTCCGTAGCAACGGGAAGCAACCTTTTCAACCTTCAAGTGGACAAGATCAGCAAAAAGAAAGCACAGCTTAAAACCCTCTCCGCTTTCGGCACACTCAACCTCAACGGTGATTTTCGCCTGACCGGCGGACGCTTCGAGGCACCGCCAAAAATGTATATCGCCGGTTTGTTTGTGAACGATGAAACCCCGGCGCACTTCAAAGAACTATCAGGTGAGGTGGTGCTGGATGGAGCAATAAACCAGCTTTTTGACGAGAATGAAACCTTCTATAAACTCACCATCAACAAACCCGGCGATGGTGCTGTGATAGTGGACAACGGCGCCAGTCTCACGGTGCTCAGCTACCTGTTGGTGGACCGTGGCGATTTCGTTTTGGAACCAGGAGCTTCGCTGTTGCTGGATGGAACCTTTGAGGCAAACTACGCCGGAAATGTCGATTTCAGGGGTGAGCCGGGCAATGAAGTTGCCATCACAAGCGCTGGCAAAAGCAATTATATCTTCAAGATTTCTCCAGGTGGATCTATTGCTGCTACCCACACTATTTTCAGCAACATGGGCGCCGATGGAATTCATCTCTTCAGCGGAGCCTATGTTGACCCGGCCAGGGCTTTTACCGGATGTACTTTTGCTGATGGTATGGCCGGCGGAACGCTGATAACCTGGAATAACGGCGCTGATGTAATTGTGCAGGATGCTGTTTTCCCGGAAAATACAACGGCTTGCAGTTACAATGTACGCAAAGCTACCAACAGTGGCCAGGTGTTTTTCGATGGAGCTGCCGGCCCTTTTGCCGGCGCTGCTTTTGAAGATGACCCCTATTCGCGTATCGATTGGGAATACATCCCGCCGATGGATTTGCCTTTTGTTGAGGGTTGGGATTCAGCATCATTCGACTACCATCACTGGGTGCCCGAAGCAACCAACTGGCAAATTGCCGTACCGCTGGGCGCCCCTCCGCCGGGGTGCATTTTCAATTATACTCCCCGACTTTACAATTATTCTGTCCCCTTGCGCAGCCATCTGATCGACGGAACCATTTACAAAAACATTTACATAAAATTCGATATCGGATACGACAACTACAGCACTGCTACACTGGAGCAGCTCAAAGTGCAATTAGTGCACAAAAACGGAGATTTTATCACGCTGGAAACCTATAACAACGCTGGCGGTTCATTTGCATTTACCACAAAATTCTTTGACGTTTCCGCCTTTGCTGATGGCGAGATTTTTTTCCTGCGCTTCACTGCTTTTGGCGAAGATTCATGGAACATCGACCGCTGGCTCATCGACAACATCCGGGTTTACGGAGCATCGCCCCAGCCTGGCCTGCTCAAGGGAATAGTCACAAATCTGCAATCGGGTTCTCCGGTTCAGGGTGCGGTGGTAACAATTAACGGTACTGCGCACACCGCAACAACCGACGCATCCGGCTACTACAGCATCTTGTCGGTGCCACCAGGGATTTATGATGTTTCGGCCGGTGCCGAAGGTTATGAATCTGCAAGTGCAGATGATGTTGCCATAGTGTCGGGCGAATCAACGGTTCAGGACTTTGCTATGGAACCTCTTCCGCCCGGATACTGTTTTGAGAATCTCTATTTGTTTGGTTGTGCCTCAGGTGATGGTCTCTCTTTTTTTGAATTGAGAAACATAAGCAACGAATCAGGTTGCAGTGAAAATGGTTATGGCGATTTCACTGCCTTATCCACACCTCTACCCCGTGGCTATGCTTATCAGGTTGGTATGCTGTCAGTTTTTAATAATCAAAATATTTCTTTGTGGATAGATTTTGATGACGATTTTGCATTTGATGAAACCGAGCGGTTACTTACCGATTTTAATCTGGCTTCGGCTAATGTATTGTATCACACAACTCTTGTTATCCCCGCTGATGCTCCATTGGGCGAACACAGGCTTAGGGTAAGAACCAACCGCGGGCTGTCTGCTGCCGAACCCTGTGCTGCTTATGCGTTTGGCGAAGCCGAAGATTATACCATAGAAGTTACCGATGAGGAATTATCCGCAACGCTCTATGCCATAGTGAAATCGGCTGGCACTTACGAGCCGCTTGCTGATGCCATCGTCGAAATTGTCGGCACCGGGCTTATCAGCACCACCGGCGAGGAGGGGATTTGTATTATCCAATGGATAGTACCGGACAGCTATACCATCCAAATTACTGCTGCGGGTTTTGAGCCTTTTATCGTCACGGATTACTATTTCTATGGCGGCGAAATTCAGACGATGGAAGTAGAGCTGGAAGCCGCTCCTGTTGTTACACACACCATCAGCATCCCGGCGGGGTGGAGTGGACTTTCGAGCTATGTTTTTCCATTTGATAATGATATCGAAACCCTCTTCGCTCCTTTGGGGATAGATTTGGTGCTCCTGCAGAATTTTGCAGGCATTTACTGGCCGGCTCTAAATATTAACACATTGATAAGCTGGGAGCACCACAGTGCTTACACATTAAAAGTGGCGAAGGATGTTGAACTTGCTATTGCCGGTTATAACGAAACCAATCCTGTTTGTTCGCTTGCAAACGGATGGACGATGCTGCCGGTGATTTGTAATACTAATCCCAATACCGAGGAGCTGTTTTTATCCGAATTGGATAATTTGCAACTGGTCAAAGAAATTGCAGGAACCGGAGTTTATTGGCCGGCAATGAACATAAATACGCTGCCACAGCTTCAAACAGGAAAAGCGTATCTGGTGAAAACGCATGCGGCCTGCACCGTTACTTTTCCCGAAAACCTCAAACATGCCGAGGCTTCAATTATTAATACAAACCAAGCTGTCGAATGTACGATTTGGGACGCACCAGTTAAAACCAGCAGTTCTCATCTTATCGTTATTCCGGAAATACTTCTTGCTTCTGCGGGCGTTGTGGCTGGTGATTTTCTGGCGGTTTTTACAACCGAAGGAAGGTGTGCCGGAATGACACTGGTGGATGGCTCCTCAACAGTTATCGCATTTGCCGATGATCCGACAACCAGCGGGAAAGAAGGTTTCGTTGCCGGCGAAAAAATGATTTTTAAATGGTACCAGCCTGCACGGAACCAGCCTGAGGAAATGGTGTTAGAATATGATCCGAATTTCCACCAGGGTACTTTCGATCCGATGGGCATTTCGGTGGTAACGGATGTAAAATCAAACCAAACATTCACTTCCTCTTTAGTTGCATCGCCGCCCGTTATTTACCCAAATCCTGCCTCCGGACTATTTCGCATTACTGTAAATAATTTCCCAACTGATATCACCATCTTTAACAACCTCGGCGAAAAGATTTTGAACAAACACATTAACGAAAATAATGCTGAGTTGGATTTGTCGTCGTATCCGGCAGGGATGTACTTTGTAACATTCGGCCACGAAGGGAGTTTTTGCAGTAAGCGAATAGTCGTTTATTAAAATAAAAAATAGCTTTTAAAAAAAAGTAACCCGGCGTTTGAGGCGCCGGGTTGTTTTTTACTTTTTAAAAAATCAGATACCTGAATAAATATGATTATTCCAGCACAATCACGGCTTTAGGCTCGATGACGCGGAAAACGAACGATTCGGTGAGGTAAAGCTGTACATCGTTTTGGGTGTGCGATTCGTAGCCTATCGACAGGTCTTGGCCAAGGGTGAGGGTGAAATCATCGCCACGCGTAGAAACCATGGCTCCTTCGGTGATGTAGGGGCTGATGATGATCTTGCCTCCCAACAGGCGCTCGATATGCGAAAACAGCGGGTAGCCTTTGACGTAAGTCATCAGCTCTTCCCATTTTGGGATGCCCAGCACCAGGTTGTAAGGGCCTTCGATGGAGGCCTTGGTGAAGTTGGCGATACCGCGGGCGACCACGTTGAGGATGCCTTCGGGGTTTTCAGGAAAAGCGATGGGTTTATGGTCGGATGATTTGAGCAAGCCCTTGATGCCTGCTTCGGGCAAACCATGATAAATGGCGTTTTCTTCAAACTCGGCCATTTTGCGGGCGGCTGCTTCCAGTGCGTCGAGGTCGGCATCCCTGGCGCCGCGGCTTATGTTGTCGAGTTCCCATTGATTGAGTTTAAAAGAAATGCGTGATTCGGTGAGTGGCATTACGTCAAAGGTGCCATAGCGCACCTGGTCGACAGGTTTTGATTTCTTAAGGTTAAGACGCCCGGTGGATACTGCCGAAAAGTTCCAGCCGTGCGGCCCCTCCACATCTACAAATTTACGTGCCGAGAGCAGGTTGCGCATCACGTCGGCAGCCGTTTCGTTAATCTCTTTCCATGCGGCATCATTAATGGGTGCCAGTGATCTTCTTAAAATATCCATAATTTGCTTATTTTAAATTTCCTATTCCTAAATCTTCGTTGCCTTCTTTCGTTTCTTTCTCATCGCCAACAGCACCTTCTTCTATTGCCACGATGTCGCCGGTGGTAAAAAGATAGGTTTTAAGCTCTTCATCCCAGGCGGGCATATTGCGACGCAAATATTCGAGTGCCATACAGGCATGTTCTATCTCTTCGTCGCGGTTGTGCTCCAGGATTTTCCTGAGCTGTTCGTCGTTGGTAACGTCCACGCGTTGTTGGTACCACATCACGGCTTCTACTTCCTCGATGAGGCTGCGCAGGGCGCGGGTGTAATCTCTGGTCTTTTCGCTGAGTTCGCCAGCGGGTTCGTGATAATCTGTCATATTTGTTTTTTTTTAGATGATCAGGCAAATATACAAAATCTGATCAAAAGCCGTTGTAGTTCAAATGTAAAACTTACGCCAGAAACTACACTATTGCTTTGTGCTTAAAGGAATTGGAGGGTATTATTAAAAATAAAGATTTAGAAAGTTTAACATTGCTGCACAACCAATCACGGGTCTATTATTTTTTTATGATGCTAATGATGGTTGTGATATTCAATGGTTGCCGGCAGCAAAACAGCACGGAGGTTGCCGTGGTGTCAGGGAAATTGCCGGCGGGCATCCGGGGCGAAATCCGGCTCAGCGAGTTGACTCCTGAAAAAGTTACAGGTGTTGATTCGGCAAGCATCGCTGCCGACGGAACCTTTCGGCTTGTTGCTCATCCAGCTGCGACAGGCCTTTATATTTTGCATAATGATGATGAAAACGAAAAGATGGTGCTGCTGCTGGATAAGGGCGACACACTTTCGTTTGCAGCCAACAGAAATGGATTTTATAAAATATCGGGCAATGACGATTCCCGGCTACTGATGCAATATGCCAATGCCTCGCGGCAGTTGCGGCTTACCCTCGACTCGCTGGGAAGCATTGTTTTGGCAAGCCGTAGCCAGGAAGATTTCGTGTCGATAAAAACTGCTGCCGACCGGTTTGTAGACAGTTCCCTTGTTGCCCACCGTAAGTTTGTTCGGCAGCTTATCCTGCGCCATCCTTCCTCGCTGGCGTCGCTGCTGCTGGTGAATACTTATTTCGCGGGGAGCCAGCTTTTTCCTGTTGATTCGTTTCCTGAACTCTACCGACTCATCGCCGACAGCACCGGTGCGCGCTATCCCGGAAATGCGCATGTGACGCATCACAAAAGCAGGGTGGAGCGCGCCATGCAGCAGCGTGAGCAGGAGCAGCAACTGGCCGACCGGCTGCTGCCTGGCCGAAAGTTACCCACCGTCACTTTGCCTGATGAAAATGGAAATCCCATAGCGGTTTCTTCATTCCGGGGGCAGCCGGTGATCCTGTTTTTGTGGGCTTCCTGGTCGCCCGAAAGCCGCGCCGCCATCCAGCAGCTCAAAGCGCTCAACACAACAATTCACATACTTGCCCTCTCTTTCGACAGCGACACCAAAATCTGGAAGGCCGCCGTGAAGATCGAAAACACGGGTTGGACGCATGTCAACGATCCGGAAGGAATGTCGGGAGCAGCAGCAAAGCTATTTGGCGCAAGCCGTCACCTGCCTTATTTTATTCTGGCCGACAGCAGCGGCACCATCATTGCCTCTGCCGCGCACTTTCGCGAGCTGGCCGACACATTGGCGAAGATGAAGTAAGTGAAAATGTTTTTTGTTCGTCGTAAGTTTTATTAGATTTGCGGTACTTTTTTTTAAAAATAATATCCTGCTAAACCTGACGACAATGAAAAAATCCATCCTGATCGTCTCCCTGTTGTTTGTGCTTCTCGGCGAAACTGCCCGGGCACAAGATGCCTCTGTTTTCATCTCCCCGCTTACGGCCTGCCCCGGAGCTGATGTAGCTGTGCGTGTAGAGGCTGCCAATCTTTTCGATGTCGGAGCCATTACACTTTTTATAGCTTACGATACTTCTGCAGTGGAATATGTGGCGCTCAACAACGTACACCCACAACTGGGCGGATTGCTTTATAATCATTTGCTGGCGCCACAGCCCATGGTGGCAGTGAGCTGGGCGGGTGTGGCCGGCGTCAACATCGCTGTCGGAAAGCTCTTTGATATCCAGTATCATTATAAAAACGGGCAGGGTGCTTTTACGTTTCTTCCCGACTGTGAAATTTCCACCACAGGTTTGGTGGTGCTGGAAGTGGATTATTCCGGCGGCACTATTCAGCCCTCCATCGTTATTCTTAACCAACCTTCCGATCAATTGGTGTATGAAGGCGGGCCTGCCGGTTTTACTGTCGGGAGCAGCTCTGCTGTTTTTTATCAATGGCAGCGTAGCACCGACCAGGGCACTACTTTTTTTGATGTCGGGGAAACAGCAAATTTTTCGGGTGCCGATAGCCAAACTTTGGCGATAGCTACTGCGAATCTTTCGATGAGTGGAAATCTGTTTCGTTGCAGGCTCACCGGCGCCGGGTGCACGGTTTACAGCCGCGAGGCGCTGCTGGAAGTTCAGGCGATGACGGTTCAAAACTTTCAGTTTGTGGCTGGCTGGAACACTTTTTCATTGGCTGTGCAACCTCCTTCATTAGATGTTGGTGATGTGTTTGGTGATTTGGCCAACCAACTCATTTTTCTTTCGGATGGGCAGGAAATTTATTACCCTGCCGGCGGCATCAATACGTTATCACAAATTGATCCTTCGGCGGGTTATTTTTTAAAGAGTTCTGAAAGTGCTGCGTTGGATGTGACGGGCGTGCCCACCGAGCCAGCCACAATACCCATCGCAGCCGGATGGAACCTTTTGCCTGTGCTAACGCTATGTGATGTCGAAATTGGTACCTTGCCCGCCAATGTTTTATCAAAAACAGAGGCCATTGTGGAGATAGCCGGCGGAGGCGTATACTGGCCTTCAAAAAACATTGCTTCACTTACCCTACTGCAATCCACAAAGATGTATCGCCTGAAGGCAAATGAAGATTTCGAGTGGGTGTTTCCGACATGCAATCCCTGATCGGGACGGCACATTTTTTTTTGATATTTGCGCTTGACGCAAAATTTTAATGCTTTTCAGAAAAGCATCCTGTAAACCCTTTCGATTTCGCCCGACAACTGGCCCACCGAAATGTATTTGCTGTAGCGGCGATACTCACGGCCTTCGAAGAAAACGATGATGGCCGGATTGGCAAACACGCCATAGTGCGCGGCAATGTCGGGGTGATACTCGCTGTTGACAAACGATAGCGTGATTTTAGGAAATTCCTCATCAGTCATCTTTTGGATTTTTGGCCGCAGGGTCACGCAGGGTGCACAACGGTCGCTGTAGAAATAGATGATATAGGCGGCGGCATGCTGCACCTGGTCGATGAGTGTGGGAAGGTGGTGGATTTCGTTTTCCATCGGGTAGATTTTTATAGTATGGTGCAAAAGTACTAATGTGTTTTTACTAAAACGCAACTTCCATGATGCCGTGAGGCTGTTTCAACATTTACAACGCTTTCTGATGCTGCATTATATTATTTTTGCAACACTCAATTTAAAAGCAACGCACATGCAAAAAGATCCAACCAAAATATTCGGCCGCAACTATGTATTTAACGACACCCCTTTTAACATCCTGATGCGCAAACGTATCTATCATGTGTTGCTCATTGCCAGCAATTACGACACCTTTATTCTGGAAGACGACGGACGCATCGACGAACAGATTTTCAACGAATATGTGTCGCTCAACCTGCGTTATCCGCCGCAGTTTATACAGGCAGGCAACCGCGCAGAAGCCTTTAGGATGCTGGAGGAAGAGAAGATCGATTTGATCATCTTCATGCTCAGCGCCTTCGACGAGGAGACCTTTACAGAGATCAAAGACAAATACGACGATATTCCCGTGGTGCTGCTCACACCCTTCTCGCGCGAAATATCGCTGAAACTCGACAGCGGCAAACTCGCCAGACTCGACTACGTTTTTAGCTGGCTGGGCAATGCCGACATACTGCTGGCCATCATCAAGCTGATAGAAGACAAGATGAATCTGGATGTGGACGTCACGCAGGTGGGCGTGCAGGTGATTATTCTGGTGGAAGATAACGTGCGGTTTTATTCGTCGTACCTGCCCAATATCTATAAGATCATCTTTAAACAGAGCAAGTCGTTTATGACCGAGGCACTCAACGACCACCAAAAGATGCTGCGAATGCGTGGGCGCCCCAAAATATTGCTTGCTACTACTTACGAAGAAGCCGAAGAAATATATCATAAATACAAAAACAACCTGCTGGGCATCATCTCCGACATGAGCTACAAGCGCAAGGGTGTGCTTGACAAAAAAGCCGGCCTGCACTTTTGTAAAATGGTAAAGGACAACGATAAGTTTATGCCGGTGCTCTTGCAGTCGTCCGATCAGGAAGTGCGTGAGATAGCACGTGAAATTAAGGTTGGATTTATTTATAAAAACTCAAAAAACCTCAGTCACCAGCTCCGCGATTTTATCACGCAATATTTTGCTTTTGGCGATTTTGTTTTTGAAGACCCCAATACCGGGCAGGAGTTGTTGCGCGCCACCGACCTGAAAAACCTTCAGGAGGTGCTCTATCACATTCCCGACGAATCGTTTTTGTACCACATCAGCCGCAACCACATCTCCAAGTGGCTGCGCGCCAGGGCACTGTTTCCGCTGGCCGATCTTTTCAAAGAGATACACCCCGAAGATTTTGATAGCCTCAACGAAACACGCCGCTTCCTCTACGAGGCCATCGCCAAGTTCAGGATGTACAAAGGACGCGGCGTGATTGCCGAATTCCGTCCCGAACAATTCGACGAGTACCTCACCTTTACGCGCATCGGCGAAGGCTCGCTGGGCGGCAAGGCGCGCGGGCTGGCCTTTTTGGATTCGATGATAAAACGAAACCATCTCATCGACCGCTTCCCCGGCATCATCATCAACATACCGCGCACAGTGGTGTTGGGCACCGACATCTTTGACGAATTTATGGAAGAAAACCGCCTCTACGACATCGCTGTGTCGGGCTGCAGCGACGAGCAAATCCTGCATGCTTTCACCGAGGCACGGCTGCCTTTCAGGATACACGAAAATTTATATGCATTTATCTCTATCACGCACAATCCCATCGCCATCCGCTCCTCGAGCTTGCTCGAAGATTCGCACTATCAGCCCTTTGCCGGAATATACGCCACCTACATGATTCCCAACGTAGCCGACGACGAACGGCTGATGGTCGAAAACCTTAGCCTGGCTATCAAAAGCGTTTATGCTTCGGCGTATTACAAAGACAGCCGTGCCTATATGTCGGCCACCCTCAACGTAATCGACGAGGAAAAAATGGGCATCGTGCTGCAGGAGGTCTGCGGATCGCAATACGGAGACAGGTTTTATCCTACCATTTCGGGCGTGGCGCGGTCGGTCAACTTCTACCCCATCGCTCCCGAGCTGCCCAACGAAGGCGTCGCCAACGTAGCTTTCGGGTTGGGCAAATACATTGTCGACGGAGGAAATACGCTGCGCTTCTCGCCAGTGTATCCCAAAAAACTCCTGCAGCTCTCCACCACCGACATGGCCATCAGCGAAACGCAACGCACCTTTTATGCGCTGGATATGAACAGCAAAAGTTTTAAAATTAGCACCGACGACAGCATCAATCTGCTGCAACTTCCGGTAAAAGATGCCGAGGCCGACAAATCGCTCAGGCTGGTGGCTTCTACCTACGACTATCAAAATCATATGATACGCGATGGTGTGAACTATACAGGTCAGAAAATCATCACCTTTGCCCACATTCTAAAGCATGGCATGTTTCCGCTTGCCGACATCCTGAAGACAGTGCTCGAAATAGGCCACCGAGAGATGAACCGCGGCATAGAGATCGAATTTGCTGTGGACCTTAACGTTCCCAAAGATCATCCGGTAATTTTTAATCTTTTGCAGATACGTCCTATCGTCGACAGCAACGAATCGATCGAAGAGCGCCTCACAGAAATTCCTGAAGAAGACACCATCATCACCTCTACCAATGCTTTGGGCAATGGCATTATTAAAAACATTCACGATTTTGTGTATGTAAAACCCGAAACTTTCGACCCGGCGCGTACACGCGAAATTGCCGAATCGGTGGAACAAATCAATCAGAAGTTTCTGGCCGAAGACCAAAACTACATCCTGGTAGGCCCCGGACGCTGGGGCTCCAGCGATCCGTGGCTGGGCATTCCGGTAAAATGGCCACAGATCTCCGCCGCACGCCTCATCGTCGAATCCGGCCTCAAAAACTACCGCATCGACCCCAGTCAGGGAACGCATTTTTTCCAAAATCTCACCTCCTTCCGTGTGGGTTATTTTACCATCAACACCTTTGTAAACGAAGGCTTTTTAGATCTTGAATATTTGCACAAGCAAAAAGCCTTTTATGAAGACGAATTTATCCGGCATATCCGCTTCCAAAAGCCGGTGGTAATTAAAATTGATGGCAAAAAGAAAACCGGAGTGGTGATGAAGATGTGAGATAGAAAATCCCAAATTCCAAATCCCAAATTCCAAATCCCAAATTCCAAATTCCAAAAAACCAAAGCTCAAATTCCAAATATTAAAACCAAAATTTATAGCTTCCTCCTGGAAAAGTCATCATGTAGCTTCCGACTTTCGAGCGTCTGCAGGACCTCGAAACGTCAAAAACGAAAACGTCATTTGAATCTTCGCAGGATCTCGAAACGTCAAAACACGAAACGTCAAAAAAAATCTGCCTTCAGCATCGCGCCCACTTTTTTATCGATAGGAAAGGTAAGTTCATCAATAGATAACTTTTCGAGCGGCACCCACCGGAAAGTCTGCGCGCCGTCCAGCGGAAGAAAATCGAACCGGCGGTTTGTCGTTTTAAA
>Ga0265295_1001272_pt1 | contig 45224 bp, 43 predicted proteins | sample Munlansysbiofilm_FD_192503 | JGI IMG/M metagenome (GOLD analysis project Ga0265295, IMG submission 192503) | Leachate microbial communities from a municipal landfill in Southern Ontario, Canada - Methane capture system biofilm | ecosystem: Engineered > Solid waste > Landfill > Unclassified ...
CATACAGCTTTTAGTAATTGAGAACAGGTTGTTGTTGGAGGAGGCGTGGCATGGCTACTTTGGCGCTTAAATCAGATGAACGCGTAAAAAATGTGCTCGTAAATGACGACGTATTAGCTGTTGATCTTATGGATGGTAGAACCATTACTGTTCCTTTGGTCTGGTTTCCGCGCCTGGCGCAGGCGACCCAGCAGGAGCGAGAGCATTGGCAGACCAGTGGTGGTGGGTATGGAATTCATTGGCCTGAGATAGATGAAGATTTGTCAACCGAAGGTCTGTTGCGCGGCGCTCCTGCCGTGCGGGGTGGGCGCTAACATGCAACCCCAAGGACTCTTGATTGTTATCTCCGCACCGTCAGGAGCGGGCAAAACAACACTCTGTCGTGGTCTGACGCAGCGCTTTCCAGCCCTGCAGGAGTCGATCAGTTATACTACCCGCCAGCCGCGCCCCGGCGAGGTGGATGGGGTGGATTACCATTTTGTGCCGGAGGAGGCCTTCCGGCAGATGGTGGCGGAGCATGCCTTTATTGAGTGGGCCGAGGTGCATGGCAATCTGTACGGCACCGCCCTGGCCACCATCGAAGAGGCCCGTCGCAGCGGAGTCGATATCCTGCTGGATATTGACTGTCAGGGGGCAAAGACGCTCAAGCAGCGTGGCGTGGAAGGGTTGTTTGTGTTTGTGTTGCCCCCCAGTTTGGCCGAACTGAGAAGGCGGCTCGAATCCCGTTCTTCTGATGAGCGCGAAGTGATCGAGCGGCGTATCGTGCGGGCCACTGAGGAGATCCGTGAGGCCCGCTGGTATGACTATATAGTGATTAATGATCGGCTGGATGAGGCTCAGGAGTTATTGTCCTCCATTGTGACCGCCAGCCGAGCCACCACCAGGCGCATGTTGGGGCAGGTTGCGAAAATGTTTGATATTTGAGCTAGTACAGGTATAATCCTGTACCCATTTTGCGTTACGACGGAAGGAGTAGAAAAGTATGGCACGGGTAACCGTTGAAGATTGTCTCGAAAGGGTTGAGAACCGCTTTATGTTGGTGATGATGGCCTCCAAGCGGGTTAAGCAGCTTTACAAGGGGGCGCGTCCCCAGGTTTCCACCAAAAACAACCGCTTTGTGGTGACCGCGCTGCGTGAGATAGCAGCTGGCAAGCTTTCCGGCGAGTTGAGCACGAAGAAGGCGGCTTAATCGTTTGCGTAGTGAGGGGTGCGTCAGTGGTGGCGCGCCCCTTTTTTGTCTTCTGGCCGCTAGGCCTTCTGTACTACCTGACGCTGTGACCCATCCTGCATGATCCGACTGAATGACATCCTCGATACGGTGGCCAGTTTCAATCCCACCGCTGACCTGAACCTGATCCGCAAGGCTTACGTCTATTGCGCCAAGGTGCATCAGGGCCAAACCCGCCTTTCCGGTGAGCCCTACATCATCCATCCGCTTGAGGTGGCTGGTATTCTGGCTGAACTCAAGCTGGATGTGCCCAGTATCGTCACCGGATTCCTGCACGACACGATTGAGGACACTTTGGCCACCCCTGAGGAGCTGGCCGAGATGTTCGGCAGTGAGGTGACCGATCTGGTGGACGGCGTCACTAAGATCAGCAAGATACACTTCAAGACCAAGGAAGAGAATCAGGCTGAAAACTTCCGCAAGATGTTGCTGGCCATGGCCAAGGATATCCGGGTAATCCTGGTGAAGCTGGCCGACCGGCTGCACAATATGCGTACTCTGCAGTTCCAGCCCGAGCCCAAGCAGCGTTCGATCAGTCGTGAGACCATGGATATCTATGCCCCGATCGCCAACCGGCTGGGTATCTCCTGGGTCAAGGTGGAGCTGGAAGATCTTTCGTTCCGTTATCTGAATCCCCAGACCTATGCCGATCTTTCGGCCCGTATCCAGCGCAAGAAGCAGGAGCGCGAGCAGTACGTGCAGGAAACCCGTGAGATCATCGAGACCAAGCTGCAGGAGCATGGCATCGTGGGCGAGGTCTCCGGTCGCAGCAAGCACCTGTACTCCATCTGGCGTAAGATGGAGAAGCGCAATGTGGATTTCGAAGAGATCTACGATCTGACCGCCTTCCGGGTGCTGGTGGATTCGGTCAAGGACTGCTACGGGGTGCTGGGGGTGATCCACTCCTCCTGGAAGCCGATTCCGGGCCGCTTCAAAGATTACATCGCCATGCCCAAGGGCAACATGTACCAGTCGCTGCATACCACCGTGATCGGCCCCCACGGCGACCGGATCGAGGTGCAGATCCGCACCCATGAGATGCATCAGGTGGCGGACGCCGGCATCGCGGCTCACTGGAAGTACAAGGAGGGCAAGGGCTACGACGAGAAGGAAGTCAAGCGTTTTGCCTGGCTGCGTCAGCTCTTGGAGTGGCAGCAGGAGCTGCAGGACTCCCGCGAGTTCATGGATTCGGTCAAGGTGGAGCTGTTTCCGGAGGAGGTCTACGTCTTCACCCCCAAGGGAGATGTGAAGGGCTTCCCGAAAGGCTCAACCCCGATCGACTTTGCCTATGCGGTGCATACCGATGTGGGCCACCGCTGTGTCGGTGCCAAGGTCAACGGCAAGCTGGTGCCGCTCAAGCATCAGTTGCAGAATGGCGACATCGTCGAGGTAATCACCTCGCCGCACCATACTCCCAGCAAGGACTGGCTCAAGATCGTCAACTCCTCACGGGCCCGCAACAAGATCAGGGCCTGGATCAAGACCGAGGAGCGCAAACGTAGCATCGTGCTGGGCAGAGAGATCTGCGAGAAGGAGTTCCGGCGCTATTCGCTGAACCTGCAAAAGGTGCAGCGGGCCGGTGATCTGAAACGGGTGGCCCAGGAGGTGGGCTACAGCAGTGAAGATGATCTGCTGGCCGCCATCGGTTATGGCAAGGTGTCGGCCAACCAGGTGATCGGCAGGCTGATACCTGAAGAGAAGCTGAAAGCCCAGCAGGAACACAAAGAGTCGCGCATCAGCGGGGTGATCAACCGGCTGAAGGGCAAGTCGGCCAGCGCTGTTGAGGTGGGGGGCATGGAAGATATCATGATCCGCTACTCCAAGTGCTGCAACCCGGTGCCGGGTGATGATATCGTGGGCTTTATCACCCGGGGGCAGGGGGTGGCGATCCATACCGCCGATTGCCCCTTTGTGCGGGAGAGTGACCCGGAACGCCGGATTGAAGTAACCTGGGCCAAGGGCAAGAGCGCGGCGCTGCCGGTGCGGTTGCGTGTGCTGTGTCACGATGAAAAGGGTATTCTGGCCAACATGACCATGGCCATCACCAATGCCGAGGCCAACATCTCCAGCGCCCAGGTGAAGAGTACCGTTGACCAGCGTGGTGAGAACATCTTTGAGATCAACGTGTCTGACCTGGAGCATCTGCAGCGGGTGATGAATTCGCTGATGCGGGTGAAGGGGGTCATTAAAGTGGAGCGCCTGAAGAGTTAGGAGTGGTCTTTTTTCGCCTTGGCCGCGCCAATCTTCGAAATGTCTTGTGCGACGTACTGCATCAGTACGCCTCCGCGCCATTTCTTGATTGTCGTAGCCAGGACGAAAAAATCCTCACTCCTTTGATGCATGGAGGTAGGCTATGAAAATTATTGCGACCGACCAGGCCCCGGCTGCCATCGGCCCCTATTCACAGGCGGTGCAGGCCGGCGGACTGCTGTTCTGCTCCGGTCAGATTCCGCTGGATCCGGCCACCGGTGAGTTGGTGAGCGGTGATATCGGGCTGGAGACCCGGCGGGTGATGGAAAATCTGCGAGGGGTATTGACAGCTGCCGGGTGTGGGTTTGATCAGGTGGTGCGTACCACGATCTATCTGGTTGATATGGCTGATTTTCCAGTGGTCAATGAGGTCTACGGGGACTATTTCCCGGCTGCAAAACCGGCCCGGGCCACAGTGGCAGTGGCAGCGCTGCCCAAGGGGGTCCGGGTGGAGATTGATGCGGTGGCAGTGGCGAAAAACTAAACAAGCCGTGCGCAAACGAGTGCGCACGGCTGTTTAAGGGCTGTAACCGGCGAGGTGCTAGAGGGCCTTGGTAACGGAGCCGGAACGAATGCAGCGGGTGCAGACCTTGATGGTCGACACGCTGCCGTTGGCGGCCTTGGCCTTAACCTTCTGCAGGTTGGGGTACCAGGTGGTACGGGTCTTGTTATTGGCGTGGCTGACGTTGTTGCCGGTGCTGGGGCCTTTGCCGCAAATTTCACATTTTCTCGACATTGGATGATGTCCTCCCGTAAAAACTGAACGATAATTTCTAGCAGAAGGTGGTAGCTAATGCAAGGCAAAAATAGCAACCGATGAAGATTCTCAAGGCGCTACTTTCAATGCTGGTGATTGTCCTGCTGGTAGTAACGGCACTCTTTGTGGATTTCACCTACAAGACCTTTTCGGCCAAGCCACGCTCGATGGACGTTGATGCAATTGTGGTGCTGGTGGGCGGCAAGGGACGGGTGGAGGAAGGGGTGCGTCTGTTTCGCGAAGGACGGGCCAAGTGGCTGTTTCTGGTGGGTGTTGATCCTTCGGTGCGCAAGAGCGACCTGTACCGTCAGCGTCCCGGCGATCCGCCGCCGGAACGGGTATTGCTGGAAAAGGCATCGCGCAACACCCTTGAAAATGCCCTCTATGGCCGTGATCTGCTGCAGGCCCACGGCGTGCGCACGGTGCTGCTGATCACGTCGCGCTACCATCTCAAGCGGGCAACCCTGCTGTTGCGCAACGCGCTGCCGCCGCAGGTGGCCATCTATCCCCATCCGGTGGATAGTGCCAACATCAGGCAAAACTGGTGGTATCATGTCGGCACCTTTCGTCTCTTGTTCTCCGAATTTTACAAATACTGCCTGTTTCGTGGATTTTTTCTGTTTGCCCCTGGTGAACTGCGTCCGCTGGCGCCATAGCCCCCTTTTCATTTTTGGCTGAAACTGCTACATACGGAGGGACGACCGATGGTCGTCCCGTACTGTTTTTAGAGAGAAAGGTTGTGCGATGCGTTATATCAGTACCCGCGGTGGCATTGCGCCGATCCGTTTTAAAGATGCTGTGATGATGGGGCTGGCCGATGACGGCGGCCTGCTGTTGCCCGAGATGATCCCCTCGTTCACCAGCGCTGAACTGGAATCCTGGCGTGGTCTGACCTATCCCCAGCTGGCCTTTGAGATCATCTCGCGCTATGTCGATGATATTCCGGCCGACGACCTGCGTGGCATTATCGACCGCTCCTACGCCACCTTCAGTCACCCCGAGGTGACGCCGGTGGTTCGACAGGACGGGGTCTTTATCCTGGAGCTGTTCCACGGCACCACCCTGGCCTTCAAGGATGTTGCGCTGCAGTTTCTGGGTAACCTGTTCGAGTACATCCTGGCCGAGCGCAGGGAGCGGCTGACCATTGTGGGTGCCACCTCCGGCGATACCGGCAGTGCTGCCATCCATGGGGTGCGGGGGAAAAAAGGCATCACCATCTTCATCATGCACCCGCAGGGCAAGACCTCGGCGGTGCAGGCCCTGCAGATGACCTCGGTGCTGGATGATAATGTCCATAACATCGCCGTGCAGGGCACCTTTGACGACTGCCAGGATATCGTCAAGACCCTGATGAACGATCTTGAGTTTAAGCAGCGCCACAAGTTGGGGGCGGTCAACTCCATCAACTGGGCCCGGGTGCTGGCCCAGGTGGTGTACTACATCTATGCCTGGTTGAAGGTGGCCCAAGCAGGACAAAAGGTGCTGTTTTCGGTGCCCACCGGCAATTTTGGCGATATCTTTGCCGGCTATGTGGCCTGGCAGATGGGGTTGCCGGTGCAGCAACTGCTGCTGGCCACCAATGAGAACAACATCCTGACCCGCTTTATCAACCAGGGCGACTATTCGGTGGGGCAGGTGGTGCAGACCGTGTCGCCCTCGATGGATATCCAGGTGGCCTCTAACTTTGAGCGCTACCTGTTTTACCTGTTCAATCGCGATGCTGCCCGGGTGCGCACCGCCTTTGCCCAGCTGAAAAACGAGGGGCGGATCGTCTTCAGCCCTGATGAGCTGGCCCAGGTGCGGCATGATTTCTGTTCCGCCTCGATCAACCGCGAACAGACCCTGGCCACCATCGGCTCCTTCCTCAAAGAGACCGGCTATCTGCTGGATCCCCATACGGCGGTGGGTGTCAAGGCCGCCCGTGATCTGGCGGCTGGCGATATGTTGCCGGTCTGTCTGGCTACGGCCCATCCGGCCAAGTTTGGTGAGGCGGTGCAGGAGGCCACCGGACAGCCGGTGCCGTTGCCGCCGGCCATTCAGAGGCTGCTCGGGCTGCCGACCCGTTGTGCCCTGTTGCCGGCCGATCAGCAGCAGGTGCGGACCTTTATTGAACAGCACGTGGAGTAGCGGCAGATGCGGATCGAATGCCCCCATTGCAAGGCCAGCGGCACCATCAATGATCTGGAGATCCCGGAAGAGGGACGGTATCTGAACTGTCCGCGCTGCAAGGAGAGCTTCCAGGTCAAGAAGCCCCGTCGCCAGATGACCTCGGCCTACGCCACCAATACATGCCCCTCGTGCGGCTACAGCACTTGCTGCGAGGAGGTCTTTGACCAGTGCCCCCAGTGCGGGGTGGTGGTCAAGACCCTGATGGAACAGAGGTTTGCACAGCAGGCGCAGCAGCGGGAGCACCAGACAAGTCTGGGCCAGATACACGCCGCTCCGTTGGCACCAGCCCTGCCGACTGGCGGTTCCAAGTATCTGCGCTCCGATCCTGATCCGGTTGAAAAAAAACCTCTTCTCACGTTGGCCGGTTTTGGTAACGGGTTTGAACCGGTGGCAGCCGTGGGCTGGGGGGCGGTTCTGGTTGCAGTCATTCTGCTGGCTATCGGGCTTAAAGGGGTTCTGCACTACCACGGCACCGACATACAACTCCAACTGTCGGAGCAATCGCTGGAGCCTGTCTCGGCTTGGCAGGTCTTCTGGGGGTACGGTTTCTGGCCCTGGGTAGCTACACTCTTTGGTGGCGCGGTGCTGGTGGCGGCCTTCGGCTTCCTGCAGCGTCAGGCCTGGGGGCTCCAGGCCATGGAAGGGGTGGTGCTGGCGGCAGTGGTATTGGTGCCGTTGTACGAACTGGCCGGGTATGTGGTCTGGATAGTAAAGTCCATCGCACCCCCCTGGTGGGCCTATCTGGTGGAACTATTCAGTGTCCTGCTGATCTCGTCACTCTGCGTGGTACCACTGTTGCTGCTCGTGCAGTATCTGCGTGGTGACCGTTTCAACCACCGGTATCGTAACGGCTAGTTGCTGCTTGTGCCGCCATCCGGATTCCCGCCGCCACTCGGCTTTTTGCGCCGTGGGCGGCTTCTTTTTTTGGCATCGCCGCTTGCAGCCGCCGGTGCTGCAGTAGTTTTGGCGGCTGGTTTGCCGCGTTGCTGGCCGCGCGCGGGACGTGCCGCAGCAACCGGTGCCGGTCTGTGCTTGGGGCGCTTGTAGTCGTGCACAAACAGCTCGTCTTCAGCCCATTCCACCGGAATTTTGTGCCGGATGTATTCCTCAATCGCCTCAACATGAAAGGCGCCGTCCTCGTCGGCCAGGGAGATCGCCTTGCCTTCTGCGCCAGCCCGGGCGGTACGGCCGATCCGATGCACATAGTCCTCTGCATCCTGGGGCAGGTCGTAGTTGATCACATGGGAAACCCCGTCGATATGCAACCCCCGTGAGGCAACGTCGGTGGCTATCAGGATCGGCAATTCGCCCCGTTTAAACTGCTCCAGAATGTTGAGCCGCTTGCGCTGCTCCACATCGCCGGAGATCACCCGGCTGGGAAACCCGTTCTCATTCAGGCGATCCTGCAGCCGTTCGGCTTCCCGCTTGGTGTTGACGAAGACCATCGTGCGGACCATTCCCTCCCGCCGCAGGAGGCCCAGCAGTAACGGGAATTTTTCCTTGTTGGCAACATGGTAGAGGGTCTGCTCAACCCGCTCGGCGGTCATCTTTTCCGGGGTAACCGAGACCTTCTGGGGTGCGTTCATGAACTCGTAGGATAGTTCCATCACCCGCTGGTTGAGGGTGGCCGAGAACATCAGGTTCTGACGTGCATCAAAGGGAGGCAGCCGCCGCAGGATAAAGCGCAGGTCCGGTATGAAGCCCATATCGAACATCCGGTCTGCCTCGTCGATCACCAGCATCTCGATATGCTTGAGGGTGTAGACTTTTTGCTTGAGATAGTCGATCAGGCGGCCCGGAGTGCCAATCACCACGTCAGCGCCATCTTTGAGTGCGTTTTTCTGCTTCATATAATCCACGCCGCCATAAATGGCCTGGATCGACAGACCGCAGTGGGCTCCCAGCACCTGGGCATCCTTTTCGATCTGTACGACCAGTTCTCGGGTGGGGGCGAGGATCAGGGCCCGTGGACGTTTGTTGGCCTCGGTGGGGGTCCGCAGCAGCTTGGTCAGCAGGGTGATCAGAAAGGCAGCGGTCTTGCCGGTGCCGGTCTGGGCCTGACCGGCCACATCCTTGCCAGACAATGAGAGGGGCAGGGTCTGGGCCTGTATTTGTGTGCAACTGCTGAAGCCGGCGTCAATCACGCCTTGCATGACCTGCTGGGGTATATCGAGTTCGTTAAACTGCATTATGGTGAGGCGCTCCTTAGTGTCGTTCGTGTCCTTTGTAAGGCTTGTTAGATATACACGCTTGACGGTTGTGAAGCAATGCCAAACCACGGCAAACGCACTGTAAAAAGCCAGAAATGCTTTGACAAAACCGCTGTGCAGCACGTAGGATTGGCAAAATTTACGCGAGGTGTTGACAGGCATGCAGGCAGCGTTGGAATTGATCGGCAACGACCTCAGGTCGGTGGAAGAACAGTTCAGGAAGGACCTGGCTTCGGATGTTCCCTTGATCCGCAAGGTGGGAGAGTACGTCCTCTCCAGCGGTGGCAAGCGAATCCGTCCGGCCATGTTGTTGTTGGCTGCCAGGCTGTGCAACTACTCTGGCAATCAGGCCATTCCGCTGGCCAGCGTCGTCGAATTTATCCACACCGCTACCCTGCTGCACGATGATGTGGTTGACAGTGCCACCCTTCGCCGCGGACAAGCCTCGGCCAACACCCTGTGGGGTAACGAGGCCTCGGTGCTGATCGGCGATTTCCTGTTCTCGAAATCCTTCTCGTTGATGGTTGGGGTCGGCAGCCTCGATGTGCTGCGGGTCATGTCCCAGGCCACCACGGTGATTGCCGAGGGTGAAGTGATGCAGTTGCTGTACACCGGCGATCTTGACCTGACAGAAGAGAACTATATCGGCGTAGTACGGGCCAAGACGGCGGTGTTGCTGTCGGCGGCCTGCCAGTGCGGCGCCATCCTGGGCAAGGCCACAGGCGAGCAGGAACAGGCCCTGGCCGCATTCGGCATGGAGTTGGGTATCGCCTTTCAGTTGATGGACGACCTGTTGGACTACACCGCTTCCGAGGCGGACTTTGGCAAGAGCATCGGACACGACCTGGAGGAGGGCAAGATGACCCTGCCTCTGATTCATGCCCTGCAGCACTGTACTGCTGCGGAACGTGACCAGATCGCCGCTATTGTGGAGAAGGATGAACTTTCTACCCAGGAGTTTACCTGGGTTACCGAACTGGTGCGACGCCACGGTGGTATTGATTACACCATCGAACGGGCCCGGGCCTGCGTTGACTCCTGCCGTTGCCATCTGGCCGTTTTCCCCGACAGCCAATGTAAAGACGCACTGCTTGAGCTAGCCGAATACGTCGTTACCCGCAACCGTTAAACACTCTTGTATTCCCCATCGTTTCGTGATGTTTCTGGAGGATAAGGCATGAAAAAATGGTTAATGGTGGTCTGCTGTTCGTTGCTGCTTGTTGCGGGCTGCTCAAAAGAGGGCAGCCAACCTGCCAGAGGCGCGAAACCGCTTGAAAAACACAAGGCGCCAGAGATCAGCGTTGTTGCTCTGGATACCACCCCATTGACCTTGGAATCTTTGAAGGGCAAAGTGGTACTGCTCAACTTCTGGGCCACCTGGTGTCCTCCCTGTCGTGAAGAGATCCCTTCGATGATGAAGCTGAATCAGGCCATGGTCGGCAAGCCGTTCCAGATGGTCTGCGTCTCGGTTGATGAGGGCGGTAAGCAGGCGGTGCAGGATTTTTTCAAAAACACCGGTTTTTCTCTGCCGGCTTACCTGGACCCAACTGGACAGGCCGCTGCAGCCTATGGCCTGACCGGGGTGCCGGAAACATTCATCATCGATAAGCAGGGCGTAATCGCCAAGAAGGTGATCGGTGGTCTTGACTGGGCCAGTCCCGAGGTTATCGCTTTTCTGGAAGGTTTGATGCAGCAGTAGTTGAGAGGCAAGCATGGAAACACCTAATATTTCATATATTGGCGCCTTTGTGGCAGGACTGCTGTCGTTTCTGTCGCCTTGCGTACTGCCGTTAATACCGTCCTACATCACCTACATCACCGGTCTGTCTTTTGGTGATCTGGATGCCGAGCATCCGACCCAGCTGGTGCGTCGCAAGACCCTGTTGCATTCGTTGTCCTTCGTTGCCGGCTTTACTATCGTATTTGTGTTGCTGGGCGCCTCAGCCACCCTGCTGGGCAACTTCATGCAGCAGCATATGGATCTGATCCGCAAGCTGGGCGGGGTGCTGGTGGTGCTGTTTGGTATCCATGTCACCGGTCTGGTGCCGCTCAAGTGGCTGTTGGGTGAACGGCGGGTTTCGCTCAAGCATAAACCGGCCGGGTATCTGGGCAGTCTCCTGGTGGGACTGGCCTTTGCCGCCGGCTGGACCCCCTGCATCGGTCCGATCCTGGCCTCGATCCTGATGATCGCTGCCACTGAGGAAAAGGTGGGGCAGGGGATCATCCTGTTACTGCTGTACTCGATCGGCCTGGGTATTCCGTTTTTGCTGTCGTCCCTGGCCTTGCACCGTTTTATCGTCCTGTTTAATCGCTTTAAGAAATATATCCGGCTGTTTGAGATTGTCACCGGACTATTCCTGATCGTGGTAGGTGTGCTGATCTTCACCAACTGGCTGTCGGTGCTGTCAGGCTATGCCAATAGCCTGTTCATGACGTACTAGCCAATGGTAAAGGCCCATCGCGCACAGCATTCAATACAGTTGACCGTTTCGCAACTGGTGGTTACCGAGGCCTTTTATGCCGGCATTCTGGAACTGCCGGTACAGCGCTCCTTTTCCGCTGTTGGCGCCCCAGATCACCTGATGGTGGATATGGACGGCATCGCCCTGGTGTTTGTTGAGGAGAGCGATGTGGTGCGGACCCACCCGGTGCTGGAGCATCGATTCAGTATGTTTCCCAAGGGAATCGGCATGACCCTGCATTTTGAGGTGCAGGACATCGAAGGGATCAGGGACGCCATCCTCGAGGAGGATATGGAGATTCTCTATCCGCTGGAGGAGAAGCCCTACGGGGTCAAGGAGATGTGGTGCTTTGACCCGGATGGGTATCTGGTGGTGCTGGAGGAACCGGTTGCACGACGCACAAAGGCCGGCCGCTAAAGAGCAGCCGGCCTTTGATCCGTCTGGTGCAATCTATTTTTTGGTGTCTTTTTTGGTCTCACGCGACGCGGGAGTGCAGGCATCGGACATTCAGGTGGGTACTCCCATTTTTGGCAGCAGGTATTTGTTAACCACATACCAGACCACCACAAATACGATGATCATCAAGATTTCTTTCATAGGTGCAGCCTCCTTTGCAGGCGTTTATATATAGCATAGAACCGTTTGTGTCGATATAATTTTGTATCTATTTCGCGTTGTTGAGAACCTGTAAGTTCCTATTGCCAGCCATCGTTTTTGTGAGTTTTAGCAGCACGGGAGTCGTCGCTCATATGCCTTTTCCATCCATTGATCCGGTATTTTTGAGACTCGGTCCGCTTCAGTTCCGTTGGTACGGCCTGATGTATGTACTTGGCTTTATCCTGAGCTATTTTATCATTCGTAGTGAGGTGCGTCGCAAAAAGCTTGAGCTGGACGCTGAAGGGATTGCCGACCTGATCTTCAGCATGGCCGTTGGGGTCGTGCTGGGGGGGCGCCTGGGCTATGTACTGTTCTATGACCTGGCCGCCTATCTGGCCAGGCCGCTTAAAATCTTCTACATCTGGGAAGGGGGCATGTCATTCCACGGTGGCATGCTGGGGGTTGCCGTGGCGGCCATCTGGTTTGCCCGCAGCCGCAAGCTTCCGCTGCTGCAACTGGCTGATCTGGCCGCTCTGGCAGCGCCGGTAGGGCTGGGTCTGGGTAGAATCGGCAACTTCATCAACGGCGAACTGTACGGGCGTCCCACCGATCTTCCCTGGGGCATCATCTTTCCGGAAGGCGGGCCGCTGCCACGTCATCCTTCGCAGCTGTACGAAGCCTTTCTGGAAGGATTGGTACTGTTTTTTGTGGTCCGTTGGTGTGCCCGCCGGATTCCGGTGAACGGCGCTGCTATGGCCGCCTTTCTGGCTGGCTACGGTCTGTTTCGCTCCTTTGTGGAGTTGTTCCGCCAGCCCGATAGCCAACTGGGACTCTTTTGGGGCTTTTTCTCGATGGGTCAGTTGTTGAGTCTGCCGCTGTTTGTGTGTGGCGTTGGACTGTTATGGTGGCTGTGGCGCAAAAAATAACGCACAGGAGCATAGTGACGCACAACGGCCCGACAGAACATCTGCCGGGCCGTTGTGCGTTATGTCGGTAGCAAGGCATCGGTGCGAGATGCTCTCAGTGCCTGCACACGTCTGTCAAGAATCAGATCTTGCAGTGCCTGTGGTTGCAGATTGTGCAGCCGTGTCTGATCTATCCCCAGCTCGACCGTGGTGAGGTTGATGATGTCAAGGCACAGCTGCCACTGCCGTGCTGTCGATGTTGCTCCAGGCTTGTCTGCCTGGGCCACCAGCGGCAGCAGGTCTGCAATACCGGCCTTTTGGGCCTGTTGTGCCAGCCGCAGCCGGGTGGCGTCACGCAAGGTGTCCCAGAGGCCCATAGTGGTATGCAGCCGGTTAACGCCCGCCAGCGCCCGGCGATAACGAACCGGCAGCCGTAAACGGTTGCAGAGCTCCACAGCCAGGGTTGCGCCCGCCTGGTCATGACCATGATGGCGCGGATACAGGTCTGGTGGTGTCTGTAGCTTGCCGAGGTCGTGAAATAGTGCGCAAAAACGGGTCAGTGGGTCGGGCGTCTGATCTGTCGCCCGTTGTAGCACCTGCAGGCTGTGGCTGAGCAGATCACCTTCCGGGTGGTGCTCCGGCGGTCCGGCCGGTACCTGGGGCATACGGAACAGCTCCGGCAGCCAGTGTTGGCCGATCCTGAACTGCAGCATCCGTTGGAAAAAGCAAACCGGATTGGCAGCCGCCAACGCCCTGAGCAGCTCTCGGCTGAAACGCTCTGTGGGTAGTGCCGCCAGGCGTGTCGACCAGTCCTGGCTGGCGATAAGCGTCGCGCTTTTCTCTGTCAGTTGCCAGCCGTCCGCCTCAAAGCGAAAGGCACGAAACAGCCGTAGCGGGTCATCAAAAAAGCAGCTCGGCGAGCAGGCAACCAAGCGTCGTTGCAGCAGGTCGTTGCGGCCGTTTAGCGGATCATACAGCTGACCGTCCAGCGAAACGGCCATGGCGTTGACCGTAAAATCCCGGCGGGCAAGTTCGTGCTGCAGCAGATCAAAAGAGGCGAGGGTAGTTGCTTCGATGGTGCCCAGCCTGCGGTCAGCGCGAAACCAGATCGGCTGGGTGCTTTTGGCGATAACTTGGCGAAAACCGAACTGTTGCAGAGTCTCTTTCGATAGCGTGGTCACAAGGTCAATATCTTGCTGGGTTTTTCCCAACAAGGCGTCACGCACCGTCCCCCCCACCAGGAAGACCTGATCGTCGGCGGTTTTGGGAAATATCCGTCGTAGTGCAGTTGTCAGATTAGCGGGCAGCAACGCTGTTGTCTCGGTCATCTCAGGCTCGGGCCAGGGTGTTGATTTTGTTGGTGTGCGATCTGATGTAAGATGTTGACTTATGGGCCATAGTGTAGCAGATATATGCGCCTGTGAAAGCTCGTGATACGGCACTATCATCAGAGGTCAGCGATTATGCAGGAATGGAAACAGCTGGGCCAGATACTGATTGAGCGGGGCATCCTCACCGCCACGTCATTCGAACGGATGCTGGCCATATCACGCAAGGACAAGAAGCGGATCGGCCTGATACTTGAGAATTGCGGCCTGGTTACCGGTGAAGAGCTGGCTGCAGCCCTTGCCCAGCAGTTTGGCCTCAAGGTGATCGCTAATCTCACCAGTTATGCCTACAGTCCGCAGGTGCTCGATCTGGTTCCCTCTGATCTGGCCATTCAACGGCTGGTGTTTCCGTTAAAAGTAGAAGGCAACAGGCTGCTGCTGGCGGTTGCCGATCCGACCGAGACCAAGTTTGTGGAGAATCTGGCAGCCAACAACGGCCTGCAGATCACCCGTTGTGTGGCCACGCGGCGTGAAATTTATGGTGCTATCTGCAAATACTACCTCAAGCAAGAATTCAACGAATCAACCACAGAAACCGTGCTGATCATCGATGATGAGGCAACCACCCAGGCCCTGGCGCAGGAATTTCTCAGTAAGGAAGGGTACCGGGTGCTGGTCGCCAATGATGGACTTGAAGGTTTCAATATGCTGATTGCCCAGAAGCCCCACGTCATCATAACCGATAAGGTTATGCCCAAGCTTGATGGCGTGCGGCTGTTGCAGTCCATTCAGGCCATACCCGAATTTCAGGCGGTGCCGGTCCTGTTGATGAGCGACAAGCTCACCCCCCAGGAGGAGATGAGGGTGTTTGAGATGGGCTTTTTTGACTACATCGCCAAGCCGATCAGCCGGATCCCGGTGGTGTCCAGGGTAAAACGTGCCTTCCGGCACTGCGTAAAAAAATAACGGGATCAGTTTTCATCGTCGTCCACAAGAAAAGGCCCATCAGCAGTAGCTGAGGGCCTTTTCTGTGTTTGCTATGGTACCAGAGGCCGGACTCGAACCGGCATGAGGTTGCCCTCGGCAGATTTTGAGTCTGCTGTGTCTACCATTTCACCACTCTGGCAAGGGATCGACACTATACCCGCAACACTGGCGGGGCGTCAAGAGGAAAGGCCGGGCTGACTTTCTGATGAGCGTGGTGTATAAAACGCTGAACATGAATAGGCTAATCATTGACCATAGCGGCGCAGTGACCATTCCGGCCGCGGTGTTGGATAAACTGGGGTTGCAGCCGGATGATGCCGTGAACGTCGAAACTAACGGCACCGAGCTGGTGTTACGTAAGGCCATCCCAGCGGCAGTTCCTTCATTACAGCAGAGCATCGCCCGCAAGAACCTGACCGTGGGGATGCAGTTCATCAAGGGGATCGGTCCCAAACTGGCCGAGCTGCTGGCCAAGCGGGATATCCGTACGGTTGAGGACGCCCTGTTCTGCCTGCCTCACCGCTACGAAGACCGACGCAGCCTGGTGCCGATCCGTCAGCTGAAGCCGGGCGTCAGTCAGGTGTTTCAGGGCACGGTGATGTCGGCCAATGGGGTCACCACCAAGGGCGGCCGCAAGGTGTTCGAGGTGCTGGTGCAGGACGATTCCGGCAGCATGCTGCTGAAATGGTTCCACGCCAATGCTGTCTGGATGCAGCGCACCTGGAAGGTGGGGCGGCGGGGGGTGTTTACCGGTGAGGTGACCTCCTTCGGCTTTCAGCGGGAGGTGCATCACCCCGATGTGGAGTGGCTGGAGGAAGGGGCCGACGTGCAGGCGGTGATGGCGGCCGACCCGGTAAACTTCGGCCGGATTGTGCCGGTCTATCCCCTGACCGAAGGTCTGCATCAGAAGAGTATGCGCAAGGTGATGCGTCAGGTGGTGGACGGTTTCCTTGATAATGTTGAAAACGTCCTGCCGACGTCATTACTCAGCCCCCACGGTTACCTGCCGTTGCGGGAGGCATTGGGGCAGGTACACCTGCCGCCGGCCGAGGCGCAGCTGGCTGATCTGAATGAGGGGCGCACCCCGGCCCACCGTTCGCTGGCCTTTGATGAATTCTTTTATTGGGAGCTGGGCCAGGCCCTCAAAAAACGAGGCATCGCCCTGGAGGAGGGGATCGCCTTTCAGGTGACTCATCGCTACACCAAGGAACTGGCCCGCTTGCTGCCGTTCCAGCTCACTGCGGCCCAGCGCCGGGTATTGGCGGAGATCAAGGAAGATATGATGGCTCCCCATCCGATGCACCGGTTGGTGCAGGGGGATGTGGGCAGCGGCAAGACCCTGGTGGCGCTGATGGCAGCCCTGGTGGCGGTGGAAAACGGCTATCAGGTGGCGATCATGGCCCCCACCGAGATCCTGGCCGAGCAGCACTGGCATAACATTCACCACTGGTGTGAACAGCTGGGGGTCAGTGTGGTGCTGTTGACCGCCGGCCTGAAGGGGGCAGCCAAAAAAGAGGCCTTGGCCCAGGTGGCCGATGGTCGGGCCGCCATCGTGATCGGCACCCATGCCGTGATTCAGGACAAGGTGGAGTTTCAGCGCCTGGGGTTGGGGATCGTGGATGAACAGCACCGTTTCGGGGTGCTGCAGCGGGGCATCCTCAAAAAGAAGGGGACTAACCCTGACATCCTGGTGATGACCGCCACCCCGATCCCCCGTACCCTGGCCATGACCCTGTTCGGTGACCTCTCCCTGTCGGTGATCGACGAATTGCCGCCAGGCAGAACCCCCATTGATACCAAGATCTATTTCGAATCTCGCCGCAATCAGGTCTACGACCTGATCCGCTCTGAGGTGGCCCAAGAGCGACAGGTTTACGTGATTTACCCGCTGGTGGAGGAGTCGGAGAAGAGTGACCTGAAGGCTGCCAGCCAGATGGCCGAGCACCTGCAGCTGGAGATCTTTCCCGGCTTGCGGGTGGGGCTCCTGCATGGTCGGCTGAAGCCGGAGGAAAAAGAGGCGGTGATGGCCAGTTTTAAGAACCGGGAGCTGGATATCCTGGTGGCCACCACCGTGATCGAGGTGGGGATTGACGTGCCCAACGCCACCTTGATGGTGATCGAGCACAGTGAGCGGTTCGGCCTGTCGCAGTTGCACCAGCTGCGGGGCAGGGTGGGACGTGGGGCGCACCGTTCCCGCTGCATCCTGCTGACACCGGGAAAACTGTCAGAAGATGGCGAGCGGCGTCTGCGGGTAATGGAGTCCACCAGCGACGGTTTCCGGATCGCCGAGGCCGATCTGGAGATCCGCGGTCCGGGCGATTTTCTGGGCACCCGTCAATCCGGCATGCCTGACTTCCGGGTGGCCAGCATCCTGCGGGACGGCCTGATCCTGGAACAGGCCCGGCAGGCGGCCTGCGGGCTGCTGGAGCATGACGGCGCGTTGGCATCATCTGAGGGGCAACGGATTAAGGCTGAACTGATTCGACGTTGGGGCACCCGGCTGGAACTGGCCGGGGTGGCCTGATTGTGTATTCTAACCATAGAAGGAGGTTGGCATGTCTGAACTACTCCAGATGCCTGAAGGTATGGTCCTGGAAAAGGTGATTCTTAGCAAAACGGTCAGTAACGGCATCTATCAGGTGGATGTGGCTCTGGTGCTGCACAAGAAGCAGTACGAGGCTGCCCTGTTCCTGAACCGCCAGTACAAGCCGGGACCGCCCTTGCCACGACCGTTGGAAAAACCGTCCGCAGCCGCCACCCACTGGATGTCGGTGCGGCCCCGCATCGGTTTTACCGAAGAAGAGGCCACCCTGATCAGTGATGAAGTGTTGAGCGAAAACCGGGTGAAAAAGATCACCTTCAAGGATGCTTGGGGGCCGGAGCAGGATGATTTTTAACTGAGCGTGGTGCTGCTACAAAAAAAGCCGGGTCATCCCCGGCTCTTTTTGTTTGTAACGTTCAGTCGTGCAGCTATCCGGGAACAGTTTTCCTGTGAAATCTATTCCAGCACCCGGCCTTTGGGCAGTGGCGCCTGGGCCGCTTAGTGACACGGTAGCGGCAGGACGCCAAGTTCCTCCATCTCCCAGAGGATGGCCTGAGTATTGGCAGCAAAACGAGCATGACGTGTTCCTATTCAAGCAATGCCACAACAGGACAATTGCCCCTGCTTTTCGCTACGCTTAAAGGAGTATCTCCATTCCTGTTGGCAATGGTCGGGTTCGCCCCGTTCGCCAGTAGAAGCTTGACCGTATCAGCGGAACCGCCACCTTTGTGCAGTACTCCGGTGGCAGCAAGCAGCAGTGCTGTGTTGCCCATAGTATCCTTCATATTAACTTTTGCACCGCCTGCAAGCAAAGTGGCAGCGGTTTGCGTGTGTCCTCGCAATGCAGCTGACATAAGGGCGGTTGTTCCAAGATCATTTGTAGCGTTAACATCCAACCCCATGTCAAGAAAACGCAGAACCAATTCATTATGACCACCGGCAGCCGCAGCCATAAGCATGGTATCGTTTTGTTGTGAGCATAAACAAGGATTTGCGCCTGATTCAAGCAGCAAGGCTACTATATCCCTATAACCACCTGCAGATGCCATCATCAGGGCTGAACGGTTCTGGCTATCAGCCGCGTTGACATTGGCGCCATGCGACAACAACAGCTTCACCATTTCAAAGTGTCCTTTACTGGAAGCCCAGAGGAGCGAGTTATGACCCATAAGGGCAAGCTGGCCATTCTGTTCACGGCTGTTTACGTCAGCTCCCTGCCTCAGCAGCCTTTCTGCCTTAAAAACATCCCCTTGCTTTGCCGCTTCAACAAGTTCCCTGCTTAAGTCACCAGATTGGCATGCAACGAAAGGTAACAAAAGAAGCAGGACAAGAAAGTGCAGAATTCTCATTTTAGTTCGAATGCCTGATGTCGGGTTATGATATTGATCTCCCCGTTTTCAAGATTGACACGAAAGAAACGGTCATAGCCGAGTTTGCCCCCAACCATCCCACGCGACGGTGGGGGATTCGGAGTTTTATCCAGGGCTGGACTCTCTTCAATGGTGGGTACCATGATCGTTACCTGGCGTAGAGATTCTTTGCTCCGCCCTTGCAGATAGTGCTGATAGTCGCTGTTAAGATCTTTGCTGGCGCGGCCTTCCGGGGTCCTGACCCAATTTGCAAAGGTCATGATCTCTTCCCCGGCCACCTGGATAAAGGTATAAGGTCCCACTCCCCATGTCGGCCCTTGGCATAACCAGAAGGCTCCTTTTTCACACAACGCAAGTTTTTCGCTGCTTGCTGCATCGTACCGCACAAGGACAGAATTTCCGGTCAAACGCTTTCCATCAAGAAAAAGAACAATAGCGTCATTCGCAAAAATTGCTCCCCAGCCGCAGATTGATGCAAGAACGAAACATGCTGACAGTAAAAGGATTTTATTCATTTTATCCTCTCAACCAAAGCAGTTTTCCTATGAAACCTATTCCAGCACCCGGCCCTTGGGCAGTGGCCCCGGGGCCGTCAACGGAACAGGGGGGATCGCTGAAACTGGAATCGGCTGAAGCGGGGCGTCAGGAGTTTCTGAAAAGGCCCGTACACAACGAACGCGATGTTTGGGCCACTTGTTACAGTAAAGCTGTTTTCCGTTGGTGAAATTGTAATACCAGGCATAACCCTTGGAGGTTTCTGACGAGCTCCAGTACTCGCCAAGGCCAAAACCGCCGAGGTCATGTTTGTGTAAATGCCTATAGATTGCATTGAGTTCATCAAGAGAGGGTAAAAACCAGTCATCCTTGTCTCCCCCGCGATAATTGGCACACATCCGCGCAGCAGTGTCGGGCTCTTCACATTCCCGTAGGATTGCACTGGTATTTCTCATGCCGGTGCCAATAGTGGTATATCTGGCACCGGGGATCGTTTTCCCGTTACAACCCCATGGCATCAACCCCTGATGTCTCCAGCTCAGAGGTGTCTGATCCTCCGGCGCGGCTTCCAGATATCTCCAGCCGTCAGCTTCATTGCCTTTGTCGTGAATGATCCAGCCGCCGGTCGGTCCACGGTCGCCGATCACGTAAGGCCCCTGACTCCTAACAATAAGTGGCACTGCAGACGGAGAACCACAACCATTCAAAAAGGACAAACATACCAGCAAACCTATTGGAACACTCTTTTTTAGCATATTTCCCCCTTAAAGAATGAATCTGGTCATCCATTATGGTGGCAGCGGTTCTCTACTGGCGCATCTTCTAGTCCAGCACCCGGCCCTTGACGGGCGATACGGGTTTTTGCTGCTCCTGTAACATTCCCCCTTTGTTCTTGTTCGGCAACTTTACCTCAAGATTAGTCGAGACGGTGCCGTACCAGCTTGAGGCGCTTGCTTGCAGGTAACCATGGTTTGGATTTTTGCTGGTCCGCGAATGTTTGTCCCGATAAGTGCCAAAGGCCAGCAAGTTGCCGTTGGGCAGCGAAAGCAATCCGATACCCTCGGAAAACTCCGGCTCATTTGAAAAACTTTGCGGCCAGATACAAGGAGTGAACGATTCACCCAATAAACCTTTTTGGTTGAATCTCGTAAACCATGTGCGCCCGGTTCCGCCATCACTTTCAACTTTTCTTCCTATGCCGACATACATATCCTCAGTCTGGGGGGCGACTGCCCAGAGAGCATTTACGGTTTGTTTTGTTTCTCCTCCAAAGCGTTTTTCCCATTTGACTCTGCCGGTGGCATCATAATTCACCACCAATGCCTGCCCGCGCGCCATCGACGTCAACGGAATTCGAGATACCACTACTGTGATCATTACACCGCCTTCCTTCGTCGGTAGCAGTGAGGATGGGCCAACGAGCATTCTTGGGGTGCTCTCTCCGGGGCTCACCTCAACCTCCCATAGCTTGGCCAGGGACGGTGAGAATTTAACCAGCCATGCCTTTGTTTCACGAGGAGTTCTGCTTGACTGACCATAAGCAAATATTTCCCCGTTTTTATTTACTGCGAGCATGAGACGCCCTTCAGAACCATATACACTACCCAGTTTCTCGTACTGAACCATGTCTCCGTTCATGTTTGTTTTTATAATGGCTTCACCTTTGAGATTGCCCACCGCTAAAAAACCACCGTCACCTGAAATGACCTGTCTTATTTTTATTTTTGACGTATCGTCCATTGATTTAAGTCTTATATCCTGCCCACGCTCACCTTTCTGGTTAAAGACAACAATCTTATCCTCACAAGGTATAAGCACTTTGTTTTCTCTGTTCAGAGAAGGTAAAAATGGAAAATTGAATTCAGCTTTACACTCAGGTACTGTGTGTTCCCATAGTATCTGTCCTTCTAGGGTTGTGGAAATTACCCATAATTCCGGTTTTGATTGACCCATCCTCGACCCGCTGAAAATAATGTTATTATTCGGGAGTGCTATACCACCATGGATATGCCCATGCTCGATTGTGAATACCCGCCCACCTTTCGTATTGCAGACCATCGTCTCGGTACCCTTGACTTCTTGACTGGGTGGCACGTTCTTATTATCAATGTGCAGCGCGGTTGATTGTTGGGCAGGGACGGGCTCAGGCGCCGCTTTACCATAGACTCCGCCAGTTCGTTTGCCATTGACAAAGGTCCCCTCGTAGCGGTTTCCGTTCTTCCATGTGTAAATCCCCTTGCCGGTCCGTTTGTCGTCGACAAAGTCCCCTTCGTAGCGGTCCCCGCTCTTCCAGATATAAATCCCCTTGCCGGTCCGTTTGTCGTCGACGAAGTCCCCTTCGTAGCGGTCCCCGCTCTTCCAGATATAAATCCCCTTGCCGGTCCGTTTGTCGTCGACGAAGTCCCCTTCGTAGCGGTCCCCACTCTTCCAGGTAACGACACCCTTGCCATGCCTGGCGCCCGCCAGCACCGGTCCGACATAGCGCGATGTTTCAACCCCGTCCTTGAACCAGACCTGGGTGCCGCTGCCTTTGGCGAATCCGTTGACGCAGCCACCCGACCAGATAACTTTCTTGCCCGGCTGCGGCGTTCCTACATGTTTGCATCCGTTCTGGTCGACAATCCCGCTATCCCCGGCCGCGCCTGCCGCCAATCCTGCACAGGCCAGAAGCAGGATGACGACGATTGCTGCTAACGATATTTTTCTTCTCATGAACACCCCCAATTCATTTATAGAGCGGCTTGTAGCCGAACTCTTTTGCCAATGGCGAATCGTTTGCGATTTCAATACATCTTTCAATATTGCCTGTGCGCCATGCCACCGAAATAACGTCATGAAGTGTTGCAATTTCTTTTTGTCGTTTGATCAGGCTATCGCGTTTATTGACTAGGCTGTTATGTTGCCTTGTTTTTTCATTGTATCGTGTTTCAAGTTGCGCAGCCCGCTGAAACTCTGCGCCATACCTAGCCATGAACTGTTCTCTTGTCATGGTCCGCGCCTTGGCGCCAAGCGGCGTGGCGATACTCTTCAATTCAGCCAGGTCTCGGGCAAGCGTTTTTTTGGAATTATCGATGGAATACTGCAGAACGCTGATGTCTCCCGCCATTTTTCTGACTCCCATCTCGAGGTTGGGGGCAAGTGCTTTGAGGCGCTTGACAGCCTCGTCGCGGAAGGCAGACGAGCTCTTACCGGCATCCTCTCCTGACGCCCGTGTTACCTGCGCCGGCCCGATCAGGGCCTCAACGCCGGGACCGTAGTTCACCAGCGGCGTCCCCTCCAACCCCTTGCCGATATGGCCCGATGAATCAAAACGCGTCCTTGAAAATACATCTCGGTATTTTCCCTGGTTGATGTCATTTGCGATCTGCTGCGCCTCACGCGGTTCCAAAGTTCCGTAAGCCTTTACGACAACATGGTAGTGGCCGGCGGTGCCGGAAACCGGCTGAGAGAAACCGGTGACCGGCGGCTGATTCCCGGTTGTGACCTGGGCGCGCATGGTTGTTGCATTGCTGTTTCTACTCCAGGTCAACGTGTTGACAACCCAATAGACAATTTGGGGTTTGCTCTCTTTCTGGGGCACCTTCACTCGTGGTTCGGGGATCGGGCCCTGCCGGGGAAAAGAAGCGCTCTCTTTGCCGGAATATGAAGGGAATGCGGGCACGGGCGCCGAAGGGGACAATCGGGGCGCAACGGGAGGGGGAGAATACTTCGGCGGGGAAGAAAACTTTGGAGCAGGCGGAATGTAAGTGGGGTCTTTTGACTGGCGCGACAAAACAGCCACTGGTGATGTTGATGTTCTTTTGTCTGATGGAATATCAAGCGTCTTTTCAACCGGATTTGTACTGACCACCCTGAAAGAAAGCGTTGCAGATGTTACGGATTCAGAATGTGCCGTTAAGAAATGTTTCAGAACAACCTGATACTCGCCTTGCTCAAAGCTTCCAAGTTGGAACCTGAAACGGTAGTTTCCAGTCCCTGTAGGTTCAGTGACCTGCTCCTGCTTTGCAAGTCCCGCTAGAGGTCTGCCGGCAGCGTCAAGTACCTGCCAGAAAAGCTGTGCAGGCTCAGCCGGATACGTGTGTTTTATAACGGCCTGCAAGGCCAGAATATCACCATTGCGAAGCGCAGATGCCAACGGTGGGCCATTGTAGTCCCCCAGTGTGGCTCGGATACTGAAAGGTTCAGCTTTCTTCTGTTGTTTTCCCAGGCGTATTTCAATCTGCTGATGTCCCAGTATCTTGCGGGTCGGTCCGGCTGTGTCAATAATCCGCACGGCAACGCGATAATTTCCACTATCCATCCCGGTCGAATCAAAACGCAGTCTATCTGCATTTTGATTCTCGCCGTTCTGGGTTTTGTAATTTTCACCATTTACCAGCCACTGAACCTCGTGTTCTTTTGTCCACCTGCCAATACGGGCCACATTAAAGGCTAGAATATCGCCGGGCTTGAGGGTAATCAACTGCTGTCCGCCCGTTGTTGAAAACAGGGGTGTGCCATTTTCGTGCAGGTATTTGTCTCTTGCCGCAGCAATAGGGCCAATTCCGATTTTGCCAGATACGGTAAAAGTGGCATCTCTGGAATCAACCTGAAGCTTGCTGGCACTCTCGAATATACGAATGCTAACGGTGTGAGCACCGGGAAGGAATCCAGCCCCAACATCTATGCGCCGTCTGGCTGCCTCAGGGTCGTCTGCTCTCATGGAGGCTTCGTAATCACCAGGCTTGGTAACCGGCTGCAAGATATCGGTTCTGCCATCAGGCGTTGTAAGTTCCCAGCGTACAAAATAATCATTTGTCCATCGATCATTTTTCTGAACAACAAAGGCTATGGTTTCGCCAACCGCAACCTCACCAGCCAAAGGTCCGCCTTCAAAGCCGCCACGCCGCCCATACAGGCCACCCAGATCAAATGCTTGCGCCCTGGCATGTGAAGCGCTTTTCATCTCACGCAACAGCCGCTGCTGCTCCGCATGTCTGAAGTCAGCAAGAAAATTTCGTCCGGTATCCCTGAAAAGATAGCCGGTCTCCATAACCGCTTCACCCCCCTTGGTGAGTGGATCTACAAACATGGCGTTAAAGGTATCAAAAGAAACTGTCGAAACTGCGGCGAACATGACAAAGGCGGGGTCTGCCTGCCACCCGGTAACACCCCGTCGGGCCAGGTCGTTTATATAGTCCTGTGCCCGCTGATCAGCGCTTTTGGTGCGTTCCAGCAGATCAATTACCGGTATGGGGGCCAACTCAATACCGGCAACAGCGCTCATTTTTAGAATTTTTTTAAGATGACTGTCTGTCTTGGCAAGATTGAAGAGCAGATGCTCCCCCCGAGATGCTTTATCCAGCTCACTGGAAATACTCATAATATCGCCGAACAAACCCATGGCATTGCCGACTTTATGCAGACGACCTTCAGGCGTAACTGCTGTTTTGCCCTGAAGTCGTGGGCTGGCCGGATGCTTCTGCATCTCTCCGGTAACTCCAGTAACCAGTCGTGGCGAAGCGTTGCTGTCATGGAGACGCGCCAGCATTTCTCCTCGCTGGGCCGGTGGCAAACCTTCGCTCAGTTGAATAATCCGTTGCTGAAATGCAGGTGTCCGGTCAGGTTGCTGTTGTGACAGTTGAGCAAGCACCCGAACTTCATTTATTGTATCCTGATATTTGAGATGTGTGGAGAGAGAGTCGGCAGTTGCGGAAGTTATCTCTCGCTGCCGCTGGCTGACATCTGCTGATGGGGCTCGCTGTTTTGCTTTGCCAGGAAGGTCGGACTGACTTGCCTTTATAAGATCCTCCATCGGAATCTTGCGCTGCTGGCGGGATGCCGGATCCCACACCGTGGTATCACCAGCCATTTTGGCAAGTTCGAGCGTAGCCTGCTGGGCACGCTGGTGATATTTGCTGCGTTGGGCCTGAATTCTTTGCAGGTCAGCCTCAAGCTGCATACGCCGGATAAAGGCATCAGATGGTTCTGCAGCAGGATCTGGATACTGTTTGCGATGACGCGCTAATTCCTGAGCACGCTCCTGAACTTGCCCGGCTTTCTTTAACTGTAAATCGGCCATTTCTTCTTTGTAGGCCATTGTCTTCACATAACTCTGAGAGCGGCCGGTGCGGGCGTTTGCCTCAAATGAAGCTGCTCCAGGCCTTTTGTACGCATCGTTATTGATCTGCGCAATTTTTTCAAACTCCGCCTGACTGACCCCGTCAGGATCTGCCATGAAATCAACGTCATTTTTTGTGGCAAAGTCTATTCCAGCAGGGTCAACTCCCTTTTTACGAATAATTTCAGAAAAATCATCGTTAAAGGTGTTGCGGATTTTTTTGATCTGTTCTGCTGACTCAGCTTTCTTAAGTATAAAATCGGTATCTGTACCAGCGTCGATCGGCTTGGAAGAAGCTGTTTTCTGTCTTTCAAGCACGGTCCCTTGCCGTTCTGCTGCTGCTGTCGCCGTAGCTGTGGTTATTTGATTATAGTAAGCCTGACTTCGTTGGAAGGCGTCATCTGAGATGACCCCCTTGATCCGCATCTGATTGATCTCACGGTTATTCTTTAGAATCAGGCCTTCATGGTACGAAGTTGCCTTTCCGGACTGCATGGCTTTGACCGCTTCAAACAGTTCATCAGTCCAGGAGAACGAAGAAGTTGCACAGGAAAGAGAAAAAAGCAGCACACAGAAAATTGCTTTGGGACGTAACGTTTTGGGGGATTTGACAGAGAGGCTTTTCATGGTTTACCTCCCATCTGCCATCGGGTCTGAAGTAGTCTGGCATACTCCTGTTCAGATTTAGTTCCTAGTTTTTCATGTTGAATCTGCTTCAGCTCTTTATCGGCCTCACTGTTTCTGTTGTTGTTCTGCAAAAGGATGGCAAGGGTTGTGCGAAGCGGGGCAGACTTAGGATGTTTGTGGGAGAGGTTTTTAAGATAATCTAGCCCGAATTCAAGATAGTCACCTGCCAGATAGCAAAAGCCCAACGGCGCTAGTACCAGACCGGTAACCATTTCCGGATATGCCTCAAGTAGCAACTGATACTGTTCTGCCGCAAGCCGGAACTTCCCTTGTTCCTGGAGCACCTGAGCCAGTGCGAATCGTGCCTGGCGATGGTCAGGTTGTAACTCAAGCACAGACAAAAAGCTGTCAGTGGCTTGCGTCAATGATGCCGGGCTAGCTTTAAGGGAGGCATACAGCATCCCTTGGAAAAAAAGATATTCGGAAGCATCAGGAGTTATTTCAATGGAGGAGTTTATATGAAAAAGCGCATTGTGAAAATCTTCAGGCTGGCCCTGTTTCAGCCAGCGTTCATAATCCTGAACAGCATGATGAAACATCTGTGCCGCAATAGTATGGTAATCTTGAGTTGCCAAGTCGGAATGCATTTTTAGCAGAAAAGCAGGGAGGGGGGAGGTAATTTTCTGTTTTTCCTGGCTTGTACGAGTGTATTTTTGCGCAGGAGTAATTGCTGAAGAGGTTGGAGAAGGTTTTTCGGCAGCCCCGACAGACGTTATAGTTGCACTTAAAAACAACAGGACAAAAAACAGTCGATTGTAAATCAACATGCTGGCCTCCTCTTAAGTTATCATGGGTAACCTCAATGACAATCAATCAGTTGTAATCAATGTGAGCAATTATTCTGTCAATAACTTTATTTCAGATATAAAAGGCGTTTTACTGCCGCATTGTTCCGGCCATAATCCCGGTGCTATTTCATCAATGACAAGCTTGATAGAACTGGTTTTTACCGGCTTGATTGCATGGTGCTGGATGATCGGTATATCCTGAAAAACAAGGTATTGTTTGGTACCATCAGGGAAAAGCAGGTGAGCCTTACGTATTCTGCTACATTGCATGAAGCGGAAATCAGGAGCCCTTCCCGGTAGCACGCCTAGTGTTTTTATAACCCGTGGCGTCTCGTCAGAAAAAACAATCCGAATCCATTCACCAATGCCTTTTTTTGTATCATTCGGACCCCAGGCAGTCGAGGGATCTCCATCAAAAGCATATTCAGCATCATAAAGAATTGGAGGGATACCTTTGCTTCTAAGTACTGAAGATGCCTGATCAGTCATGGCCATAAATGGCAGCCCTTCCAGCTCATAAAATATCTGCACATCATGTGCGGCGTCTGGTTTCAGGTCCGTAAAGGTCCAGGCAAGCGTTTTTCCTGATGAATCCATGCTGAATCCGTCAGGTTCTATGACAATCCCGGAACGAGCAAGTCTTTTGCCGGCATATACAAGGCCCTCATCAAGTTTTGCAGTAATCTGAATCTTTCCGATAGTTCCTTTCCAGCTTGCCCCTGTTCGCATAATGTAGGAAAAACTTCTTAATCCCCGATATTCTGTAGCATAAACCCAGTAACGATTGCTAATCTTTCTCAGTTGATTTGGTTTGAACTGAACCGTATATGTATACCAGTTCAGTAACCCCTTTGTTGTATCTAACTTGTTAGCATCAACCGAAACAAATTTTACTTTTATCGGATTATTGTCAGAACTTGCAAAAAAATTGTAAAGTGTTTGTGTAAATTCACCAGGTTGTTCAGGAAAACCCATTTCAACTTGTAATGGTTTGTCTGAAATATTTTTAAAACTATAGTTTATGTCAAACTCTATAAAATCTTTATGAATAGTAATATTTATACTCTCGTCAACCATTCGAACATATGAATTGTTATTAATACGTATTTGTCCGCCAGTAGCACCAGTAATGCTTGCAGTATCGGCAACACCAGAACTGACCGTATAGAGCATACAATAAACAAACAATAGGATAATTAGCAGTGTTTTTCCAGTTAGTCTCGAGTTTGATGGGAAATACATGCACGCTCCTTGCTTTATTTCGAGAATTCCTTGGGTCCTGTGAATGATTTTGTGTAAATGGTTTTCGGTCATTTTATAGAGTGTCCATTTAAACGAAATGTTCTTCAGGGCCAGGAACAGCAGCTTGAAAATGCTGTTATCATTGAGAAAAGACCCCTCGGTATTCTTGGGACAGTATATGTGTTTAAGTTTCGGCTTTTGCCCTGGTTTTTGTGGTCTGAGCAGCCGCCAGACGGTTCTGATGGTCGTATTTATGTGCCACGTGGGTTAATGGGTATTGCCCCGAGATTGCGCCTGTGATACTAATGAATTAAGGAGGAACTATACATGCTACTACAAACAGATGCCAGACGACGCATTACACTTCCCCCCATAGTTGGCATTAAACCTGGGGATGCCATTGATCTTGAAGTTCTTGATGATGGCAGAATTATGCTGATTCCTGTAGAGCCGATCCCCAAACACCAATTGTGGGCCTGGACGGCTGAAGCAAAGCAGTCTGTAAGCAGTTCTCTGGCAGATCCGCGGGCTTCTGTTGAAGTCACAACGGCGAAACAGGCTGAAACAATAGCCAAAAGGTGGGCTGATGAACATTGAGATCCGGCCTGCTTTTGATGAAGCGGTGATGGCAGCTGAGTTGCCTGTCCGTAAGGCTGCGGCTAAGGCGTTACAACTGCTGCAATCTCTGGATTTACCTCAACTGTGGAACCATCCAGGCCTGAATTTTGAGAAATTGCACGGCATGGTAGAACCGATAACAGATCAGCAACTTTACTCTATCCGCATTACCGGCAGTGCCAGGGCGATTATCTGCCTGCTTACCGGTCCCACCATAGTCCTTGTAAGCCTGCATACGCAGCATGACAAGGCATACAGAAAGTGATTCGCCTCCGCTCCACGGCTCATGCTTGGGGGCATGCGGTTGTCAAAGATCGGTACGATTGTAACGTTCAATCGTGCAGTTGTCCGGTCTGGCGCAGTGCCTCGTACAGCACCACCGCCACGGCATTGGAGAGGTTCAGGCTGCGCACCTGACCCGGCATCGGGATGGTCAGGCAGCGCTCCTGATTGGCGGCCAGCAGTTCGGCCGGCAGGCCGGCGGTCTCTTTGCCGAATACCAGGAAGTCACCCGGTTGGTAGAGGTCCTGCTCATAACAGTTGCGGGCCACCTTGGTGCTTAAGAACCAGAAGCGGCCATCGGGAAAGGTGGCCTGCAACTCTTCCAGCGAATGCCACTGCCGCACCTGCACCTTGTCCCAGTAATCCAGCCCAGCCCGCTTCAGTTGGCGGTCATCGATGGAAAAGCCCAGCTTGCCCACCAGATGCAGGCAGGCGCCGGTGGCGGCGCACAGCCTGGCCACGTTGCCGGTGTTGGGCGGGATCTCCGGTTCGATCAGCACAATGTTGAAAAGTGGTTGTGAGGTAGTCATGCAGCTGTGTATACCACAAGACTGTTTTGGTCGGCTTGCATTTTTTCTTCTACAGGGCTAGGATGCAGTTTCCTGAATATCCCCACCAGATGAGGTAGATTCCATGAAAGTTATCGTAACCGACGAAGTTGCCGCCGAAGGGCTGGCACTCTTACAGCAGGACCCCCGTGTGACCATGGACGTCAGGCTGGGGCTGAAAAAGGAAGAACTGCTCGCCATCATCGGCGAATACGATGTCATCATCACCCGTAGTGGCACCACGGTGGACAAGGACCTGCTGGATGCCGGTAAGCGCCTCAAGATGGTGGCCAGGGCTGGAGTGGGGATCGACAACGTCGACCTGGACTACGCCAGCTCCAAAGGGGTGATCGTGGTCAATGCCCCCTTTGGCAATACCAACAGCGCGGCTGAGCATACCATGGCCCTGTTGATGGCGGCCTGCCGCAACGTGACCGTGGCCAACGCCTCGCTGAAGAGCGGCGAATGGAAGCGGGCCCCCTTTACCGGGGTAGAGCTGAAGGGCAAGGTGGCCGGCGTGATCGGTCTGGGCAAGGTGGGCGGCCGGGTGGCCACCCGTCTCAAGGCCTTTGAATGCGAGGTGCTGGCCTGTGACCCCTACATCGCCGTCAAACGGGCCCACGACCTGGGGGTCAAGCTGGTCTCCCACGACGAGATCTACAAAAACTGCGACATCATCACCGTCCATACCCCGCTGACCGACGAAACCAAGGGGATGATTGGTGCCCGCGAACTGGCCATGATGAAGGACGGCGTGATCGTGATGAACGTGGCCCGGGGTGGCATCATCGACGAGCCGGCCCTGTTGGATGCCCTGAACAGCAACAAGATATCCATCGCCGGGGTAGATGTCTGGAGCCAGGAACCCCCCACTAGCGACACCTTGAAGGCGCTGATCGCCCATCCCAAGATGACCGTGACCCCTCACCTGGGTGCCAATACCCAGGAGGCCCAGATCAACGTGGCGGTGGATGTCTCCAAGGAGATCCTCAACTATCTGGACGAAAAACCGCTGGAGAATGCGGTCAATATCCCTCGTTTTGATATGGCCCTGATGGACCAGATGCGCCCGTTCCTGAACCTGATGAACGTGATGGCCGATTTCGGCATCCAACTCTTGGACAGCCACCCCAGCAAGCTGACCTTCAGCTATGCCGGCAACATCGCCCATTACGATTGCTCGCCGTTGACGGTCTGCGGTCTGGCGGCCCTGCTGGACCGGGTGGTGGACCAGGAGGTAAATATGGTCAACGCCAGCCTGATCGCCGACCAGATGGGGATTGTGGTGGAGGAGACCAAGACCACCTCGGCCGACGCCTTCTCCAATCTGATTACCCTGATTGCCGAAGGTGACGGCAAGCGCCGCACCATCGCCGGCACCCTGTTCGAAGGTGCGCCGCGTATCGTCCGGCTGCGTGACTACGCCATGGACTTCACCCCGGAAGAGCATATGCTGCTGCTGCACTACGCCGACCGGCCCGGCATGATCGGCAAGCTTGGCACCATCATGGGCCAGCGTGACATCAACATCGCCGCCATGAACCTGGGCCGCAGTGAGAAGCGGGGCGAGGCGATGGTGATCCTGTCACTTGATTCAGCCGTGCCCACGGAGGTGATTGAAGAGATCCGCCAGGCCACCGATGCCAGTTTTATCCGGCCGATCCATATGCCGGCCCTCAAATCAGAAAAACGGTAACGGATTTTAATCTTTCTTCCCCTTGACCGTCCGGGCGGGGGGTGCTAGAGTACCGCAACGTTTCACATAACCGGCCTTTTAAACTAACCCCGTGAGGTTAACAAAGGTGTACGATAACCAGCCAGATATCAGGAAGGGTCTTTCCGTGCACGCGCGGAAAGACCCTTTTTTTATCTCCAAGGAGGACAGCAATGGCAGGTGATACGACCAAGACCGTAATCCTGGACAACAGCGGTATCCGGCGGGCAATGACCCGCATCTCCCACGAGATCCTGGAAAAAAACAAGGGGCTCTCGAACGTGGTGCTGATCGGTATTCAGTCCGGCGGCGCCCATCTGGCCCGCGAGATATCCAACTGTATGGAGCTTATCGAGGGGGAGCGGGTGCCGGTGGGCTCGGTGGACATCACCCTGTACCGGGACGATTTCAAGAGCCAGGCGCCCCATAAATCGGTGGGCAAGACCGACATCACCTTTTCCCTGGAGGGGAAGCGAGTGGTGCTGGTGGACGATGTGCTGTACACCGGCCGCACCATCCGGGCCGCCATGGACGCCCTGATGGATTACGGTCGGCCGCAGCTGATTCAGCTGGCGGTGCTGATCGACCGGGGCCACCGCGAACTGCCGATCCGGGCAGACTTTGTGGGACGTAACGTGCCCACCAGCCAGAAAGAAAATGTGGAAGTGCTGTTTGACGACAAGCAGCAGCCGGTTGAAGTGGTGCTGGAAAAATAACCCAGGGGGGAGACCAACGTGGCCACCGAGTTCAAGCATAAGGACATCATCGCGCTCAGGGATCTGAACAAGGACGAGATCGAACTGCTCATCTCCACGGCGGAGAGCATGCGTGAGGTCAACAGCCGGTCCATCAAGAAGGTACCGACCCTGCGGGGCAAGACCATCATCAACCTGTTCTATGAATCGTCCACCCGTACCCGTACCTCCTTCGAGATCGCCGGTAAGCGGCTTTCGGCCGACACCGTCAACATCGCCCCCTCCAACAGCTCGGCCACCAAGGGGGAGACCCTCTCCGACACGGCCCTGAACCTGCTGGCCATGAAGCCGGACATCATCGTGATGCGCCATGCCGTCTCCGGCTCCCACTACTACCTGTCCAAGAAGGTGGGCTGTTCCATCATCAACGCCGGTGATGGCGCCCATGAACATCCCTCCCAGGGGCTTTTGGACATGCTGACCATCAAGGACCGTTTTGGCCGGCTGGATGGCCTCAAGGTGGCCATTGTGGGCGATATCACCCACAGCCGGGTGGCCCGTTCCGACATCCAGGGCCTGACCAAGATGGGCTCCTCGATTTACCTGGCCGGTCCGCCTACCATGATGCCCCCTGGCGTTGAGCGCTTGGGTAATGTCACCGTCTGCGGCACCATGAAGGAGGCTATTGCTGACGCCGACGTGGTAATCATGCTGCGCATCCAGCAGGAACGCCAGGGCAAGACCCTGATGCCCAATGCCCGTGAATACTCGCGCTACTTCGGCCTGAATCCTGAAAACCTGAAATGGGCCAAGCCGGATGCCATGGTGATGCACCCCGGTCCGATCAATCGCGGGGTGGAACTCTCCTCCTACGTGGCTGACGGCGGCCAGTCCCACGTGCTGAAGCAGGTGGAAAACGGGGTGGCGGTCAGGATGGCGATGCTCTACCATGTGTGTGGTGGCGAACTGGAGTAACAGGTTAAGGCTGAGGTTTAGGTTGAGCTCAAACTAAACCTGAACCTGTGAACAAGGTGAACGAAAACCTATCTTTTGCGAGGTGAACATATGAATCTTCTGATCAAAGGCGGCAGGGTGATTGATCCTTCACAGGGTATTGACGATACCCTGGATGTCGTGGTGGAAAACGGCAGGGTCAAGGAGATTGGCAAGGGGCTGGCAGCACCGGCCGGGGCGGAGACCATCGACGCCAGCGGCAGGTATGTGGTGCCGGGCCTGATCGATATGCACGTCCACCTGCGGGACCCGGGTCTGGAGTACAAGGAGGACATCGTCTCCGGCACCAGGGCGGCGGTGGCGGGCGGCTTCACCTCAGTGGCCTGTATGCCCAACACCAAGCCGGCCATCGATAACAAGGCCGTGGCCAGCTACATCATCAACAAGGCAAAAACCGAAGGCTTCTGCAATGTCTTCCCGGTGGGCACCATTACCCAGGCCATGCATGGCGACCGGCTGGCCGAGATGGGTGAACTGAAAGAGGCCGGTTGTGTGGCGGTCTCGGACGACGGCAAGCCGGTCAAGAACAGCGAACTGATGCGTCGTGCCCTGGAGTACGCCAACGGTATGGGTATCCTGGTGATCTCCCACGCCGAAGAGCTGGAACTGGTGGGTGAGGGGGTAATGAACGAGGGCTTCACCGCCACCGAGCTGGGGCTGAAGGGGATTCCCCGGGTGGCCGAGGATATCGCCACCGCTCGTGAGATCATGCTGGCCGAGTACGTGGGCGCTCCGGTGCATATCGCCCATGTCTCCACCGCCGGCTCGGTACGGATCATCCGTGAGGCCAAGGCCCGTGGCGTGAAAGTGACCTGCGAGACCGCCCCTCACTACTTCACCCTGACCGACGACGCGGTGCGGGGCTACAACACCAACGCCAAGATGAACCCGCCTCTGCGGGAGGCGGCCGACGTGGCGGCCATCAAACAGGGCCTGAAAGACGGTACGATCGACTGCATCGCCACTGACCACGCGCCACACCACCTGGACGAGAAGGATCTGGAATTCAATGAGGCCATGAACGGCATCATCGGCCTTGAAACTTCTTTACCACTCTCCCTCGGATTGGTGCGGGAAGGGGCGATAAGCTTGCAACAGTTGGTGGAGAAAATGAGTTGCAACCCATCAAAGATACTTGGAGTTGATCGTGGAACCTTCAAGGCAGGCAGTGTGGCCGACATCACCGTGATCGACCCGGACAAGGCGTGGACCGTTGAGGCTGATCAGTTGGCCAGCAAGTCTAAGAACTCCCCCTGGCTGGGGGAGCGCATGACCGGCGCAGCCGCAGCAACTGTGGTGGCCGGTAAGGTTGTTTTCAGCGGTAGATAGAATCTCAGTTAGGAGCAGCAATGAGTACGAAAGCGATCCTTGCGCTGGCAGACGGGCGCATCTTTGAGGGCAGATCATTCGGGGCCGGCGGTGAAGTGACCGGCGAGGTGGTGTTCAATACCGCCATGACCGGTTATCAGGAGGTCTTGACCGACCCCTCCTACAAGGGGCAGATGGTCACCATGACCTACACCCAGATCGGCAACACCGGCATCAACCCTGAGGATATCGAGAGCCGCGGCCTGTTCCTGTCCGGCTTGATCGTGCGGGAATACCTGGACTTCCCCTCCAACTTCCGCAGCACCATGTCTCTGGATGCCTACCTGAAGGAAAACAACGTGGTGGGTATTCACGGTCTTGATACCCGGGCCCTGACCCGTCACCTGCGGGACCACGGCGCCCAGAACGGGATCATCTCAACGGTTGACTTTGACCACTCCTCGTTGGTGGCCAAGGCCAGGGCGGTGCCCAGCATGGCCGGCTTGGATCTGGCCTCCGGCGTGTCGGTGGACAAGCCGTATCACTGGACCGAAGGGCTCTGGCAGTTGGGGACGGGCTATCCCCAGGTTGATCCCGCCAGCCTGAACTACAAGGTGGTGGCCTACGATTTCGGCATCAAGTACAACATCCTGCGTTGTCTGGTGGATGCCGGCTGCGACGTGACCGTGGTGCCAGCCACCTTCCCGGCCGATGAGGCCCTGGCCCTGAACCCGGACGGTATCTTCCTCTCGAACGGCCCCGGCGATCCGGAGCCGTTGACTGAGTCCATCGAGATCATCAAGCAGTTTGTGGGCAAGAAGCCGATCTTCGGCATCTGCCTGGGGCACCAGCTGCTGGGCCTGGCCCTGGGGGGCAAGACGGTCAAGCTGCCCTTCGGCAACCACGGCTCTAACCTGCCGGTGATGGACATGGCCACCCGCAAGGTTGAGATCACCTCCCAGAACCACGGCTTTGCGGTGGACCTGGATTCGTTGGGGGATGCCGCCTGTCTGGGGCATGAGAACCTGAACGATCAGACCGTGGAGGGGATCAGCCACTGCACGCTGCCGATCTTCTCGGTGCAGCATCACCCCGAGGCCTCGCCGGGGCCCCATGATTCGCATTACTTGTTTTCGCGCTTCGTGGCAATGATGGAAAAACATAAGCAGCACTGATGCAGCCGTACCACGCCCTGTATCAATCAGGAGAGCTGCTGCAGCGGGTTAAGGAAGGCTACCGACGGTTGGCGGCCTGTGACCTCTGCCCGCACCGCTGCGGGGTGAACCGGATCAGGGGCGAACAGGGCAGGTGTCGTAGCGGTTTTAAACCGCGCATCGCCTCGGCCAACCTGCATCGTGGTGAAGAACCGCCGATCAGCGGCAGCAAAGGTTCCGGCACGATCTTCTTTTCCGGCTGTACTTTGAGTTGCGTCTTCTGCCAGAATTTCCCGATCAGCCAGCAGAACACGGGCGAGACGATGAGTACTTGGGAACTGGCTCGCCGGATACTGCAGTTGCAAAAGCGGGGCGCCCACAACCTGAATCTGGTGACCCCCAGCCACTGGCTGCCCCAGTTCTTGGCAGCGCTCTGGCTGGCCATACCGCAGGGGTTCAAGCTGCCGGTAGTCTGGAATTCAAGCGGTTACGAGACGATGGATGCCCTGCAACTGCTGGATGGTGTCGTGAGTCTCTACCTGCCGGACATGAAATACAGCGACGACCTGCAGGCCAAAGAACTGTCCGACGCGCCTGGGTACACGGCGATCAACCGGCTGGCGGTGCAGGAGATGCTGCGCCAGGTCGGTCCTCTGCAGACCGATGACCACGGTATTGCCACTCGGGGGTTAATTGTTCGCCATCTGGTGCTGCCGCAGGGCAGGGCCGGCTCGGCAGTGACCTTGCCCTGGATTGCCAAACACCTTGGGCAGGAGACGCACATCGCCCTGATGAGTCAGTATTTCCCGGCCCATCGGGCAGCAGCCATGTGCGGAATCGACCGTGGTCTGACCCACCAAGAGTATGATGCCGCCGTGTCAGCCCTGGAAGATGCAGGATTGGAGAACGGCTGGGTGCAGGAGCTGGATGAGGAGCGGGGATCTGTATGAGAACGGTAGTTCTGTTGATCATCTCCAACATCTTCATGACCTTTGCCTGGTACGCCCACCTGAAGAACCTGAGCAACCGGCACTGGCTGATTGCGGTCTTTGTCTCCTGGGGCATCGCCTTTTTTGAGTACCTGGTGCAGGTGCCGGCCAACCGGATCGGCTACCACGGCTCCTATTCACTGGCCCAACTCAAGATCACCCAGGAGGTGATCACCCTGACCGTGTTTGTACCCTTTGCGGTATTCTATATGGGAGCGCCGCTCAAGCTTGATTATCTTTGGGCTGGTTGTTGTCTGGCCGGCGCAGTGTACTTTATCTTTCGCTGAGAAATGTGCTCTTTCGCCAATCTCAGCCTTGACCTTGACGAAACAATCACATTTCGAATTTTTACAAGGAGTTGTTCATGCCAAAAAGAAACGACATCCACAAGGTACTGATCATCGGTTCCGGCCCGATCATCATCGGCCAGGCCTGTGAATTTGACTACTCCGGCACGCAGGCCTGCAAGGCGCTGCGCAAGCTGGGCTACCAGATCGTGCTGGTCAACTCCAACCCGGCCACCATCATGACCGACCCCGGCACGGCCGATGTGACCTACATCGAACCACTGAATGTACCAACCCTGACCCGGATTATCGAAAAGGAGCGGCCCGATGCGCTGCTGCCCAACCTGGGCGGCCAGACCGGTCTCAACCTGTCCAGCGCCCTGGCCGAGGCCGGTGTGTTGGAAAAGTACGGAGTCAAGGTAATCGGTGTCAATCTTGATGCGATCAAGCGCGGTGAGGATCGTGAGACCTTCAAGCAGACCATGGATAGCCTGGGCATCGAGATGGCCCGCAGCGACATTGCCCATACCCTGGATGAGGCCAAGGCGGTGCTGGAGATCATCGGTTTCCCGGTGGTAATTCGGCCGGCCTACACCATGGGCGGCACCGGCGGCGGCTTTGCCTATAATATGGAAGAGTTCGAGACCATCGTCAACCGCGGTCTGTCGGTCAGCCCGATCAGGCAGGTGCTGGTTGAGGAGTCGATCCTGGGCTGGGAAGAGCTGGAACTGGAAGTGGTGCGGGACGCCAAGAACCAGAAGATTACGGTCTGCTTTATCGAGAACGTAGATGCCGTGGGGGTGCATACCGGCGATTCCTTCTGCACCGCCCCGATGCTGACCATTACTCAGGAACTGCAGGACCGCCTGCAGCGCGACGCCTACAAGATCGTCGACGCCATCGAGGTGATTGGCGGCACCAACGTGCAGTTCGCCCACGATCCCACAACCGGCCGGGTGGTGGTGATCGAGATCAACCCGCGCACCTCACGCTCCTCGGCCCTGGCCTCCAAGGCCACCGGCTTCCCGATCGCCCTGGTCTCGGCCATGTTGGCCGCCGGCCTGACCCTGGACGAGATCCCCTACTGGCGTGACGGCAGTCTGGAGAAGTACACCCCCTCCGGCGACTACGTGGTGGTCAAATTCGCCCGCTGGGCCTTTGAGAAGTTCAAGGGTGTTGAGGACAGGCTGGGCACCCAGATGCGGGCCGTGGGCGAGGTGATGAGCATCGGCAAGAACTACAAGGAGGCGCTGCACAAGGCGATCCGTTCCCTTGAGAACGGCCGCTATGGCCTGGGTTTTGCCAAGGATTTTAACAAGCGCAGCCTGCCCGAGCTGATGGAACTGCTGGCCGAGGCCACCAGTGAGCGGCAGTTCATCATCTATGAGGCCCTGCGCAAGGGGGCCAGCGTCGAGCAGCTCCACCAACGCACCCATATCAAGGCCTGGTTCCTGCAGCAGATGCAGGAACTGGTGGCGCTTGAGGAAAAGATTCTGGCCCACCAATGGGGACAGCTGCCGAACGAGCTGCTGATACAGGCTAAAAAGGACGGTTTTGCTGACCGTTACCTGGCGCAACTGCTCCATGTCCCAGAGGAGCAGATCCGTGAGCGGCGTATCACCCTCAATATGCTGGAAGCGTGGGAGCCGGTGCCGGTCAGTGGTGTGGAGGATGCGGCCTACTACTTCTCCACCTACAACGCGCCGGACAGCGTGGCGGTATCGCAGCGCAAGAAGGTCATGGTGCTGGGAGGCGGCCCCAACCGGATCGGCCAGGGGATCGAGTTCGACTACTGCTGCGTACACACCGCCTTTGCCCTCAAGGATGCCGGTTTTGAAACCATCATGGTCAACTGCAACCCGGAGACGGTCTCCACCGACTACGACACCTCAGACAAGCTCTACTTTGAGCCGTTGACCGTAGAGGATGTGCTGTCGATCTACGCGAAGGAGCAGCCTGAAGGGGTGCTGGTACAGTTCGGCGGCCAGACGCCGCTCAACATCGCCCGTCAGCTGCAGGAGGCCGGCGTCAGGATTATCGGTACCCAACCCGATACCATCGATCTGGCCGAGGATCGCGAGCAGTTCAACGCCATGATGCGCAAGCTTGGTATCCCTCAGCCCGAATCGGGCATGGCCAGCAAGCTGGAAGACGCCATTGTGATTGCCGAGCGGATTGGCTATCCGATCATCGTGCGCCCTTCCTATGTCCTGGGTGGCCGGGCCATGGAGGTGGTTTACGACGAGGAGATGCTGCGGGAGTATCTGGCCAAGGCGGTGGATGTGACCCCGGAGCGGCCGATCCTGATCGACCGTTTCCTTGAGAACGCCATCGAGGCCGAGGCCGATGCCATCAGCGACGGCGTTGACGCCTTTGTGCCTGCGGTGATGGAGCATATCGAGATGGCCGGGGTCCACTCGGGCGATTCGGCCTGCGTGATCCCGCCGGTCAACATTCCGCAGAAACATATCGATACCATTGACGAATACACCCGCCGCATCGCGGTGGAGATGGGGGTGGTGGGCTTGATGAACATCCAGTACGCCATTGCCGACGACAAGGTCTACATCCTGGAGGCCAACCCCCGGGCCAGCCGCACGGTGCCACTGGTCTCCAAGGTCTGCAATATCCCGATGCCGCGCATCGCGGTGCAGGTGATGCTGGGGGCCAAACTGAAAGAGATGGGACTGGTGCGTAAGCAGCTGCCGCACTTCGGGGTCAAGGAGGCGGTCTTCCCGTTCAATATGTTTCCCGAGGTTGACCCGGTGCTGGGCCCGGAGATGCGTTCCACCGGCGAGGTGCTGGGGATGGCGCAGAGCTACGGCATGGCCTTCTACAAATCCCAGGAAGCCACCGGTGGCCTGTTGCCACTGGATGGGGCGGTGCTGATCACCGTGGCCGAGCGGGATCGTGGACAGCTGCCGGCAGTGGCGCAACGCTTTGCAGAGCTGGGCTTCTCGCTGCTGGCCACCCAGGGTACGGCTGCCTATCTGCAGCAGCATGGCATTACTGCCAAGCCGGTGCTGAAACTGTATGAAGGGCGCCCTAATGTTGGTGATGTCATCACCAACAAAGAGGTGCAACTGGTGATCAACACCCCTGCGGGCAAGAGCAGCATCCATGATGACTCCTATATCCGCAAGGCAGCCATCAAGCACAAGATTCCGTATATCACCACCATGGCGGCCGCCGTAGCCGCTGCCGAGGGGATCGCTGCCCGCAAGAGCGGTCAGGAAGCGATCCGCAGCCTGCAGGAGTACCACGCCTCGCTGGCGTAAAAAGGAGCTGAAGGTAGATGCCGAAACGAACCGACATTAAAAAAATTCTGATCATTGGCGCAGGGCCGATCGTGATCGGCCAGGCCTGCGAATTCGACTACTCCGGCACCCAGGCCTGTAAGGCGCTGAAGGAGGAAGGGTTCGAGGTGGTGCTGTTGAACAGCAACCCGGCCACCATCATGACCGACCCGGACTTTGCCGACCGCACCTACATCGAGCCGGTCACGCCGGAGATTCTGGCCAAGATCATCGAAAAAGAGCGACCCGATGCGGTGCTGCCGACCTTGGGCGGCCAGACCGCCCTCAACACGGCGGTGGCGGTGGCCGAGATGGGGATACTGGATAAGTTCGGGGTGGAACTGATCGGCGCCAAGCTGCCGGCCATCAAGAAGGCCGAGGACCGGACCCTGTTCAAGCAGGCCATGGAGAAGATCGGTCTGGAGATGCCCCGTTCCGGTCTGGCCCATAACCGGGAAGAGGCGCTGGAGATCATCAAACAGGTTGGTTTCCCGGCCATTATCCGGCCTTCCTTCACCCTGGGGGGCACCGGCGGCGGTATCGCCTACAACCTGGAGGAGTACGAGCGGATGGCCATGGCCGGCATCGAGGCCTCGCCCACCGATGAAATTCTGGTGGATGAATCGATCATCGGCTGGAAGGAGTACGAGCTGGAGGTGATGCGTGACACCGCCGACAACGTGGTGATCATCTGCTCCATCGAAAACTTCGACCCGATGGGAGTCCACACCGGCGATTCGATCACCGTGGCCCCGGCCCAGACCCTGACCGACAAGGAATATCAGCTGCTGCGGGATGCCTCCCTGAAGATCATCCGCGAGATCGGTGTCGATACCGGCGGCTCCAACATCCAGTTCGGCATCAACCCCCGCGATGGCCGTCTGGCGGTGATCGAGATGAACCCGCGGGTTTCAAGGAGTTCTGCGCTGGCCTCCAAGGCTACCGGTTTTCCGATTGCCAAGATCGCGGCCAAGCTGGCCGTGGGCTACACCCTGGACGAGATCACCAACGACATCACCCGCGAGACCCCGGCCTGCTTCGAGCCGACCATCGATTACGTGGTGACCAAGATCCCGCGCTTTACCTTTGAGAAGTTCCCGGCCGCCGATGCCACCCTGACCACCCAGATGAAGTCGGTGGGGGAGGTGATGGCCATCGGCCGCACCTTCAAGGAGTCGTTCCAGAAGGCGCTGCGTTCACTGGAGATCGGCGTCTGTGGCCTGGATTCCAAGCTGTTCGATCTGGCCGAAGAGACCCGTCGCAGCCTAACCGAGAAGGAACAGGGGCTGCTGCTGGAAAAGCTGAAGACCCCCAATGCAGAGCGGGTCTGGTATCTGGGCGATGCCCTGCGCAGTGGCATGAGTGTGGAGGAGGTCTTTCGGCATACCGCCTTTGACCCCTGGTTTGTGCACTGCATCCGTCAGATCCTGGAGAAGGAAGAGGAGCTGAAGCGGAATAAACCGGAGACCATTACGGCCGAGCAGCTATTCGAGGCCAAGCAGTACGGCTTCTCCGACAAGATGCTGGCCAAGCTCTGGAAGACCACCGAAGATGCGGTGCGGCAGCTGCGGTGGAAACTGAATATCCGCCCGGTCTACAAACGGGTGGATACCTGCGCAGCAGAGTTTGTGGCTCACACCCCCTACCTCTACTCCACCTACGAGCAGGAGTGCGAGGCCGAGGTCAGTGATCGCAAGAAGATCATCATTCTGGGCGGTGGCCCCAACCGGATCGGTCAGGGGATCGAGTTCGACTACTGCTGCGTACATGGCGTCTTCGCCCTGGCAGAGGACGGCTATGAGACCATCATGGTCAACTGCAACCCGGAGACGGTTTCCACCGACTACGACACCTCCGACCGGCTCTACTTCGAGCCGCTGACTCTGGAGGATGTGCTGGAGATCGTGGCTAAAGAAAAGCCCTATGGAGTTATCGTCCAGTTTGGTGGTCAGACTCCGCTCAAGCTGGCGGTGGCCCTGGAACAGGCCGGGGTACCGATCATCGGCACCACCCCGGATGCCATCGACCGCGCCGAGGACCGGGAGCGGTTCCAGGAGATGCTGCACAAGCTGAAGCTGCTGCAGCCGGCCAACGGCACGGCCCGTTCCACTGAAGAGGCGCTGGTAGTTGCCAACCGGATCGGCTATCCGGTGGTGGTACGCCCCTCCTATGTGTTGGGTGGCCGGGCCATGGAGATCGTCTATGACGACGAGAACCTTACGCGCTACATGACCACTGCCGTACAGGCCTCGCCGGAGCACCCGATCCTGGTGGACAAGTTTCTGGATGCCGCCATTGAGGTGGACGTGGACGCCCTGTGCGACGGCAGCCAGGTGGTGATCGGCGGCATCATGGAGCATATCGAGGAGGCCGGCATCCACTCCGGTGATTCGGCTTGCTCGTTGCCGCCGTACTCGCTGGGGCCTGAGCTGATCGCCGAGATCCACCGCCAGACCGAGGTGATGGCGCTGGAGCTGAACGTCAAGGGGTTGATGAACGTGCAGTATGCGGTTAAGGACAACACTATCTACGTGCTGGAGGTCAACCCGCGGGCTTCGCGCACGGCGCCGTTCGTCTCCAAGGCCACCGGCCGCCCTCTGGCCAAGATCGCGGCCCGGGTCATGGCCGGCAAGAGCCTGGCTGAGCTTGGTGTGTCGGGCGATATCGTGCCGGACTATTTTTCGGTCAAGGAGGCGGTCTTCCCGTTCGTCAAATTCCCCGGTGTGGATACCCTGCTGGGGCCGGAGATGAAGTCCACCGGCGAGGTGATGGGGATCGGTGACAGCTTTGCCGAGGCCTTTGCCAAATCCCAGATGGGGGCAGGGGTCAAGCTGCCGATGGCCGGCAACGCCTTCATCAGTATCCGGGACAGCGACAAGAAACATGTTGTAAACGCGGCAGAAAAGCTGTATAAGGCTGGCTTCGGCCTGCTGGCAACGGCAGGCACTGCTGTTTTTCTGGAAGAAAAAGGGATACCGGTCAAACGGGTCAACAAGGTCAAGGAAGGACGGCCGCACATCGTTGACGCCATCAAGAACGGCGAGGTGCAACTGGTGATCAATACCACCCAGGGCGCCCAGGCCGTGGCCGATTCCTTCTCGATCCGGCGTGAATCATTGATGCATGGGATCGCCTATTACACCACCACCGCCGGCGCCAACGCCGCAGTGGATGCGATCAAGGCGCTCAAGGAGCAGGAACTGCAGGTCAAGCCACTGCAGGATTATTTATATTAGGAGTTGCTGCAAACGATGTCGAATACCATTCCGTTAACCAAAGAGAGCTACGAGGCGTTGCAGGAGGAGCTTAAGCGTCTGATTCGCGAGGAGCGACCCAAGGTTATCCAGGATATTGCCGAGGCGCGCAGTCATGGTGATCTCTCGGAAAACGCCGAATATGATGCTGCCAAGAATCGTCAGGGCTTTATCGAGGGGCGCATCCTCGAACTGCAGGGCAAGCTGGCCCGGGCCCATGTGGTCGATCTGACCGGCTTAAAGCCTGACAAGGTGGTGTTTGGCGCCACCATCACCCTCTATGACACCGCCACCGAGGAGGAGATCACCTACAAGATCGTGGGTGAAGACGAGGCTGATATCAAGCAGGGCAAGATCTCCTGCACCTCGCCGGTGGGCAAGGCCTTGATCGGCCACAAGCTGGATGATTCCGTCAAGGTAACGGTGCCGTCCGGCACCAAGGAATATGAGATTATCGAGATCAAGTATTAAAGCAGGGGATGAACCATGGCAAAGAAAACAGCTAAAATCACAAAAGACACCATCTTTCTGGAGATGCTGAAAAGCCATCCTGAGACCGCCAAGGTGCTCAAGAAATACAATCTGGCCTGCGCCAGCTGCATGGGGGCCCAGAGTGAACCGATCGAACTGGGTGCCATCAACCACGGTCTCGACCCGGAGCAGTTGCTAGCCGATCTGAACGCCGCCATCAAGTAGCTGCAACGGTCGAACAATCACAAAGGCCCCCAGGGATAACTCCTTGGGGGCCTTTGCTTTTTAGGTGTACTGCATTAACGCCGGCTAAGCGGTCGATGGGCGATGGTCAGACTGTTACCGGCCACCATGCTGCTTGTTGGCCGCACAAAACCGGCCTGCCTCAGCAGGCTGCGGATCTCCTGGGGGGTATAGCAGTGGCCGCCAGGGGTGTTGACCAGCATGTTAACGCTGAACAGCGCCCCCTGGGTTGGCGAGGTGCGGGAGGGGTTGAGCGGAAACTCCTGCACCACGATCCGGCCACCGGGCTGCAAGGCGTGGCAGACCTTCTGAAAGGCTGTCAGGGTCTGTTCCGTTGAAAAGGCGTGAATCAGCTGGCTGAGCAGGATCAGGTCATAGCCTTCGCCCAGCTGATCCTGCAGGATGTCCCCTGATTTGAAGGCGATGTCGTCCAGGCCGGCCTGTTTGACCATCTTTTTGGCGATTGTTGTGGTATTCGGCAGGTCAAAGTGGGTGACGCTGGCCGCCCCCTGACGTCGCATCTCCATGGCGTAGGTGCCGGGACCGCCTCCCAGGTCAAGGGCCTTTTCAACCCCCTGTACGTTGATCGCCTTGATGACATCCGGTGCGATCAGGCTGGCGATGTTATGCATCCCCATGATGAAGGCGTTATGATCAAAGGCCACTTTGCTGACCGGTTTGCCGGTCTTGACCACGTTGTCCAGTTGTGACCAGCTCTGCCAGAGGTTGTCGGCATGCCTGAGGATGTCGCCCTGATAGTGCGGTGTGCCGCTAACCAGGAATTTGGCGCTTAAGGGCGCATTGCTGTAGCGTTCATGCTGCTTTTTTACCAGTCGCAGTGCGGTCAGGGCGTCCAGCAGCACCTCGGTGGCCCGCGGGTCGGCCTTGATTGCCCGTGCCACGGTGCAGGCATCACGCGGTTCTGTCAGCTGATCAAAGATGCCAAGATTATTGGCGCTGATGATGATGCGGGAGCTCCAGAACCCTCCCCAAAGCATCCGTAATCCTACGGCCTCGTGATGTTCTTTCGGCATATGCTGTCCTCCCAGGTAGAAAGCTGCTGCGCTGCGCTCTGGTCTGTCAGTAGCTGATGGCGGGGCTGTTTGTCAAGGTTCCTCGTCGTTTCAAGTGGGTTGAGGGTATAGCGAGTTGAATCTGAGCTTGCCTGCAATGATGTAGGCCATGGTAATCAGATTCTTGGGGTTGCGATATCCTCGTGCCCGCGCCTTGGCTG
>Ga0265295_1001273_pt1 | contig 45211 bp, 42 predicted proteins | sample Munlansysbiofilm_FD_192503 | JGI IMG/M metagenome (GOLD analysis project Ga0265295, IMG submission 192503) | Leachate microbial communities from a municipal landfill in Southern Ontario, Canada - Methane capture system biofilm | ecosystem: Engineered > Solid waste > Landfill > Unclassified ...
GAAGGGGGGGGGTGAAGAATTGGGGAGGAAAAAACTTGCCTTAGTGGGTGGAGTGGCTGTGGGAGACGGACACGCCGCGCCATAGGGCGGCGGAAACCACCGCCCCGTTATACGCACGCTTCGCACCAAGACGACTACATATACAACAATCATATCTCTATGATTAAGAAGGAAGATATTTGGCTACTTTATTGCGTTTTTAGCACATAACTTGCCTGCCGTCACAACAATAGTTTTTCCCTTTGCACGGCTTATGGATATGGTCATATGAAATTTGTCTTCACACCATTTGCTTTTCAAAACGGAAGAAATAATCTCCACCTAACATATTTTCAGGCGTATGGTAGTCTTTGTGCTGAGGATTGAAAAATTCCACTATGTGAAAACCACAACGATTTACATAAAAATGAATATTTCGCTTTTCAAAATATGGAGTAACGGTTTCCCAAACTTTGGTGTCAGGGTGCAGTTTTTCAAGCTCTTTCCAAATGGTCTGTCCCACACCACGACTCTGAGTTCCATATTTAACATAGAGAAAATTAAGATGATTGCACTGTGCTTCCTCGTCAATTACAACCATTGCACCGCCAACCATTTCACCATCTATTATCGCTTTGTAAGCGATTGCCCCTTTGATATTTAATGAACGGTCGATATCCTCTTCGGGAAGTATCTCTTCATCTAAGTCAGAAAATTCCGCTGCTGCTCCTTTTTGGAAAGCCTCTTGCATATCCTTTTTGTAATCTCTCAAATCTTCTTGACTGACAGGTAATAACTTAAAATTCATATATGATGCTCCTTTTGCTGAATAATGATATTTTTTTCGCTTTGCGATAAGGAATACTAATGTAAACACAACCGCCATTACTTCAGCCACAACAATGGAAATCCAAATACCATCAATTCCCCAAATCATCGGGAGAAGCAAAACGGCGCCGAGTTGGAACACCAATGTCCGCAAGAAGGAAATGATAGCGGATGTTAGCCCATCGTTCATGGAAGTAAAAAAGCCTGAGCCAAAAATAGCAAAACCCATAAAGGGAAAAGCAATGGCGAAAATTCGGAACCCTGAAACAGTCAGATCCATCAGTTTCTTATCGTATCCCACGAAAATTTGTGCCAACGGAACAGCAAGCAACTGTGCGGCAGTTACCATAACGATTCCACTAACCCCAAGTAGACGAAGGCTCTTTTTCAAAAGTCCCTTGAGTTCATCGTGATTTCTTGATCCATCATGATAAGAGAAAACAGGTGCGACCCCTATAGAGTAGCCTATAAAGGTTGCCGAGAAAATCATGCTCACAAACATCATGACACCGTAGGCAGCCACCCCATTTTCTCCGGCGAATTTCAGAAGCTGTATGTTATAGAGTATTCCCACAATACTCATGGAAACATTGTTCATGAATTCGGAAGATCCGTTGGTACAAGCTTTAAAAATTGCCTTGCCATCAAAGATGGTTTTACCAAGATGAAGAATACTGCTGTTTTTCATCGAAAAATAAATAAGTGGTATAACACCGCCTATAAACTGGCTGACAGATGTGGCAATAGCTGCTCCTGCCAGCTTATATTCCAGCGGCAGGGAAATCACTAATACCGCATCCAAAACCATATTGGTAACACCGGCTGCACCAGTCACGAAAAGGCCGAGTCGAGGCTTTTCTGCTGCTACAAAAAAACTCTGAAACATAAGCTGCAACACAAAAAACGGTAAAGTTGTGAGAACAATTCGTCCATAAACAATACAATGCTCAAGTAGCTCGCCTTTTGCACCAAGAAGTGTAGCAATCGGACGAATGAATACAAATCCTAATATAGCGAATAGTACACCAAGAACGAAAGCCACATACACGAACAGGGAAAAATATCTGTTTGCCTTTTCCTTGTCACCCGCACCAAAGGTGTTGGCAACTATGGCGGTTCCTCCGGTGCCAAACATGAAGCCCACAGTTGCCACGATCATCAAAAATGGCATGATCAGAGTGACTGCAGAAAATGCAATTTTGCCTGCATAATTAGAAACAAAAAAACCGTCCACCACGCTATAAATGGATGTAAAAATCATCATAGCAATGGACGGAAGTGTAAAGTTAATCAGCTTACCATAGGTAAAACGATCTGAAAGCTGTATCTTCATAATTTTGTCTCTTATAAACCAGCAATTTGAGTACGAAAACAGTCAACATATTTTCCCATTAGACGGATATAGGTATTGATTTCTTCTGTTGACCAGGATTCAAAAGCCCTTACTTCCGCTTCATAGAGTTTAGCTACAGTCTTATTCACATACTCCCTACCCTTTTCTGTTAAGACAATTTTTTTTGATCTTCCTGTGTACTTTTCCAGATATAGAATGTCATCGGTCTCTAATCCTCGAATCGCCGAGTTTACCGTCTGCTTGCTGATTCCCGATTTCTTATAAACATCGCTGAGCAAACAATTTTCACCTGTATTGTAGATAGTATACAAAACAATAGAAACGCTATCTGTAATACCGAGCTTCAAGGATGCCTGATGATACAATGCTTCCATTTCAGAAGTCAGATAATTGATTCGATGGATTTCTTCAAAGCTCTTTTGAGTCATTACTCCCTCCTTAAAAAGTACGATTTCATACCGTTTAAAGCCCTAGTACGAAATCGTACTTTTGTCAATAGAATTCATATCAACCATGGGAAGGAACCATTAGGAGCCATAGGATAGTGAACCATAGGACACCCACTTTGTATAGGACACCCACTTTGTTGTTTCGAACCGTCCACTCAACCATCGGATACATCCCCGGATATCCCCCCTGCAAAACCCAGAGCTTCCCTTGCCCCCTTTGACAACCTCACAGATATTTCCTTTGCCATTCCCTTCGGATTCCATGAATATGCAGAGCTGGTGGGCTGGACAGGCAGGCAACTCCGGCGAAAAAAGAGGAGCATCCGTGAAAAAACCCCGCCAATTCTAAAGCGGTTAGGTGTGGATGCGGCTCTTTTTGTTTCTTCCATGGATACCCTGCTGGACCAGTTCGGAACCGCCGTGGGTGATCCGGAAGTATTGAGGATGCACTGCAAGCTCAGGGGACTTCGATCTGTGCCTGGGATTCGGTGCGATCTCTTTTTTGATGCGGCCTGATGAAGCATGGCTCCATATAAAACTGGATACGGAGCACTTCTGCCTTTACGCTGAACCGCGTCGTAAGTTTTCCCTCCCGCCTGGGCCAAGGGCACCCTCTTCTTTTTTTACAAAAGCAGGAGAATGTGAGCAATGGACATTGGAAAGCATATTATTGAAAGGGCCATGAAAAACGGAGCCACCCTTGCCGGTATAGCAAGGATGGAAGACATCAAAAAATCAGCGTCTCACACCATATACAAGAAAATGGGAGACTATTCAGGAGCGGGGGTTATCAATGAGAATAATCTTCCTGATTATCAATTATTCTCCTGGCCTGATTCTGTAAAATCCATACTCGTGATTGGACTCTCACATCCTCAGGATAAGCCTGAGCTTGACTGGTGGGATGGCAGAGGAACATCCGGTAACCGTATTTTGATTGACATCATAAAACGGACAAGCCAGGAAATTGAAAACACCTTGAAAATAAAAACCACGAAGCTTCATTATTTTATCGAAAAAGGAGGGATTTTCCTCAAAGATGCTGCGGTGCTGGCAGGACTTGGGTGTATTGGGAAGAATAATATGCTGATAACTCCGTCCCATGGTCCCCGAATTCGACTCAGGGCATTATGTTTAGATGCTGAACTCTCCCCAACCGGACCTGTTGCCTTTGATCCCTGTGCTGACTGTAAGGCTTATTGCAGGAAAATTTGCCCGGAAAATGCGATGAACGAAAAGCCTCCCATTTTCAGCACCTTTGAATTTTCTGATTCCCTGCCCGGAAGGGATGGCACTTACAATAGGGATCTCTGTAGTATAAGGATGGAAAAAGACCTGAACGAAAGCTCTAAAAGCAAGGACGGCAAGGAACCTTTGGTAAAATATTGCAGGCTGTGTGAATATACGTGTCCGGTAGGAAAATAACTAAGAATTTCTGGAGGACCTGTTTTTAATCAATTAAACCTTAGATTATATTACAAAATCTGATTACAGCAGTCTTTCAGTCATATGAACCTTAATTATGGAAATTATACTCCGCACGGTCATTTTTGAAACAAAGAGATGAACATCGTGGTTGTTTATTACTTTCTGCCCTCACCCCCGGCCCCTCTCCCACAGGAGAGGGGAGAAAAAAATATCCTCAAGGCTCCCTTTTCCACTGGGCTCATCTTTACCCATAAGTCGGTTTATATAAACTAAACGGTAGTAGTAAACGGTAGGACACCCACTTTGTTGTTCCCAGATCACAACCTACATAGAAATTTTTTACAATCGGCAACGACGACAGAAGAGGCTTGGCTATCTCTGTCCCGCAGCCTATGAGAAACAATTTTTCAAAGAGCACCAGGTGGCTTACATATGTTGGTGTCCGCTATTGGCGACTGACCCCACAGAAAAAAGGTCTTTCCCATCTTGATAGCATTGCAAAAGCATACCATAAAAGTTAGCACTTTTTTTAGAGCAAAGGAAACTCAGTATATTTTGGCTTAATGCCGAATGAATTATGATCTTATTAGTAGTTTATTTCGCAAACTCTATGCAAAGAGGTATAATTTATGACCGCTACATATCGACGAATGATCTTGCTATGCGTCATCTTCATCTTGTCAGTATCTTCAACCTATTCCTCATCAATTTCTATGATTGAGATCCCCATATCTTTCGATCATGCAAACCTTCCCATGGTCGAATTGGTGATCGGCAAGCACCGCGGGAAGTTCTATGTAGATACGGGAGCCAAGGGTCTGCACTTACCGAAGCTGACTGCTGATACTATACACGGACTCAAATTGACAGGCCGTACAGTAAAGAGTATTGACCTGGCTGGAAGGGTCCGCGAAGATGCGGAGTTCATGATCCCTGAATTGCAGATGAATGGAATGCTATTTCGCAATGTCACCGGGCAATATTTGTCTGACTGGGGAGTGGGGAAATCCGAGTTCCAATTACCCGTCATTGGGCTTGATGTTCTTCAACAAAAAGAACTCGTCATCGATTTTCCCCGGAAGAAGATCTTAATGAGCGATACCCCAATTGCTTTCGACGCGCTCTACCACTCAACGCAGGATCTTCAATTCACGCGTGAGGACGAAGGACTCGTCATATCAGCGCATATCGGTAACCAGGATTGGCCTTTTGTCTTGGATTGTGCTGCCAGTATATCGATCATAAAGGCTTCCGCAACTATTAATAACGATTTGATCGCTCCTTGCGCGTTTAACCTGCCTGGTGGACGTTGTGAGGCGGTGAGTGGTCATGTCGATTGTGGAGAAAAGATGATTACCCTGCAATTGATTCGAATGCCTTTGCCGGACCAGTTCAAACCGATGGGAGTAATCGGGCATGATTTCTTCAGTCGATGCGCTCTTTATTTGAGCAAGGATCATGATATTATGAAGATTGCCTGCACAAACTGAGATTCCGCTGGGCTCAATCCCCGCCGGTGAAGGCCCCGTTATGTTTATCATCGACCTAACGAAAATAGGAAGAAAACATGTCAAAGGAATTGAAAGCTTCATCACTGAAAGTGCAAGAATTTTTGTCCCAGCATGGTCAGGACTTTGTTGTCCAACAAATGCCTAGCTCGACCCGTACAGCGGTAGAAGCAGCAGAGTCTATAGGCTGTACGGTTTCCCAAATAGCGAAGTCTTTAATTTTCAAGCACGGAGAAACGGGGGAGGCCGTTTTAGTGGTAGCGTCAGGTACCAACATGGTTTGTCTTGATAAAGTAAGAGAGGCAACGGGCATTGTACTCAAAAAAGCGGACGCTGCGTTTGTACGAGAAAAAGTTGGCTATGCCATTGGCGGGGTTCCACCGGTCGCACACAGCTCATCGGTTCAAACTCTCTTGGATATAGACTTACATCAATACACTGAGATTTGGGCGGCAGCAGGAACTCCGAATTCAGTATTTAAGCTCAATCCACAGTATTTGGGCGACCTCACACAAGGTCAATGGATAGATTTGGCTAAATAAAGTTCCATTATAGTCCAGTTCCAAAGGGCACCCATTTTGTTGTTGGAAGGTGATGTCTCCCGATGGTGGTGGTGCGCCAGAGGGAAAGCTTGGGGAAAAAATTGAGGCATCCTTTGGCTCCTTTGATGCGTTTAAAGAAGCCTTCACCCAGGCGGCCCTTTCCCGTTTTGGCAGCGAATGGGTCGGCTCTGTGTTGCAAAGGAGGGTTCCCTTTTCATTACATCCACACCCAATCAGGATAATCCCCTGATGGATACCGTTGAAAAACAGGGAAAACCCATTCAGGCACTGGATGTATGGGAGTATGCCTATTACCTGAGCTACCAGAACAAAAGGGGCAGCTACATTGATGCCTTCTGACATGTGGTTGACTGGGATGCGGTGGCAGCTTTTTTTGAAGCCAATCTGTAATGCAGGAAAGGGTTGGACAATTATATTCTAAAATAATATTTGACAAAAATATCTTTTTTGTTATATTAAATTTGTTTTTTTTGTAAGGGTGGTCTGTTTTTTGATTCTGTCTCATTTTTACGTCCGCATTCAGCCCAAAGGCTGGTGCGGGTGTTTTTGTTTGCGCCTGGGTCTTTTTTTGTTTTTTAGATTTAACTATTTTATTTTATTGTTTATTTTTTATTAAAAAAGGAGAAAAAAAATGAAAAGGGAAGAAGTTAAAGCCATTTTGATCCAGCTTGGAAGTGTCCATTTTACGGATTCTCCTGGCTTATTCCTTCAGAGACATGGAGAGTCAGATCAAGGATCCAATGAGCGGGAAGCCCTGTCTGTCCTGCGGCGGGAGCGGGACAGACTTGCAGAGCAGTTGAGGACCAGAACCCGTGAGTATGATGAGCTGCTCCGGTCCATCGGTGCCGTAAAAACTCTCAAAACAGTTTAAAAAACAGATTGAAAGAGAGTCCGATGAATCCTGCAGGCCTTTGTGTTGCAGGCTTTTTTTGTCTCTTCAGTCACGTCAGGCTGACCTGAAAATTCTCTGCCGTATAGATGCAGAGACCGTCGCAGAATACGGCAGCCTAACAGCTGTTACTAAAAAATTCATTTCCCACTCGACGGAGATAAAAATGCCTGATTGTTGTGATCAGATCTGAAACAGCGGATACTTTGTCGAGTGGGTTTCGGTCTTATTAGTAAGAAACGTCGTATATTAAGCTCTTAGGGGACACGAGTTTTACGATCTGCCTCCAACCCATGCGGTATGCTGTCACCTCCAACGAGGGAGGTGAAACATATCACACCACCGACTGGCAAAGAAGGAAATCGTGACCCTGAGCACACTGATTGAGAAGACAGTTCCATAGCACCAGTTCCATAGGACACCCATTTTGTTGTTCTTGCCGGTAAAGCTTTTCTCAAATACCGCAAGCATAAAGGTGCAAAGAAGTCCTCATTGCCGGACTTTTTTATCGGTACCATGCGACACCCACTTTGTTGTTTAGGCCAGATCCCCGAAAAGACATCAGGCGCCTTCACTGGCAAAGGTGGGGGTCCGGAATTCATCCTTTCGGCGATGATAGGCCATACCGGGCAAACAGTGGCGAAGGCTATTGCCTGCTATGCTGTCAGACACCATTGATCTCCCCCACGTTGTTGTTGGCCAGCTCTTTTTTCTTTGAAAAGTCCCTCATGGATGCAGATGGAATAAATTTTTAAAGTCATCTTTTTTGAGAATACCATCCAGCCACTCCGCCATGTCCGGTGAATCATAAAAGGGCTGATCCCTGAACTGGGCGATAAATGGGTCATAGTAGCTCTTCTCAAAGCGCATGATGCGTTCCCCCATCACTTCTCTCACCCGTACACCTTCCGGCCTGTGAAAGCGAAGATGCTCCGCACCCAGCATACCCATGTCCGCAAAAGCTTTCACCTTTTGGGTGCAGCGGCATGGATTGGACGCATCCACATGGCCACAGATCCCCTGCATGTAATGACTCACCCTCTGCCGTCCCCTGGATAGCTTTTTACGAAAAGCTTCTGGGGAAATATCCATCAACTCAGCTCCCAGCCTGTCCCTCACACCAAAGACACCACCAAGGAGAAAGGCCATCCTTTCCGGTCGTTTCAGACAGAGTATCATCCCCATCATACATCCGGTTTTTACTTCCTCCGCCAAAAGGGCGGTTTCCGGATGGGAGTGGGTTCTGTCGTCGGGCATTTTCTCAATAAGCGCCACATAGGTGTCAAAATCATGGATACGCACTTCAAATTTCTTTTTTTTCATGTTCAGCACATGGTTCACCACAATGCGGTAAAGCCAGGTACGGAAGGCCGCCTTGGAAGGATGATATCCTGAAAGACGGGTAAGCATCCGAATAAGAATTTCCTGGGTGATATCCATGGCATCCTCATGATCCATCACCATCTTGAAGGCAATGTTATAAATCCATGCCTGATGGCGGAGAGCAAGTCTTTCAAGGGCCTGTGCATCTCCATCCAGACAGGCCTGGACCAGCAGTAGATCCGATGTCCCGTCATCCTTTTCCTCTTTAAACGGGTTTTTCATTTTTTTAAGATTCTCCTATTTTCATGGGGAAGACAAAAAAATCTTCTGACTTCTGATACAGCAGAAATCCCCCTGTGTGACAGAAACATTTTTTTGTCACAGACCACATTCACAGATGTATCAGGTAAAAAGGAAACAAAGGAAAAAGCTCAATGGTAAACAGGATCATATGGATTTCAGGTATCGTCCTTATGTACTGGCAGGATGCAACAGTCAGAATCAGAGAGGAATGAAGGAGGAAGACATGCGAAAAGATGCAACCCCAGATGTTTCCAAAATTTCTGTACTTGATCTCAGCAGTCACCCGGTTCCACTGGACTCTTTGTGGCAGGACCGCAGAGTCGTTTTGGTATTCCTCCGTCACTACGGCTGACTCTTTGCCCGGCAGCAGGTGGCTGCCCTGATGGATATCAAAGAAGAGCTGGATGCAATGAAAGTGGCATTAGTCAGCATCGGCAGCGGGACACCTGAAGATGGCCGTTACTTTGTTGAAAAATTTTCATACCATGGGGAAATGTATCTGGATCCGGAACTGAATGCATACAAGGTCTTTAATTTGAAACGGGGGTTCTGGCGGACACTGGGACCTTCTCCTCTGGTGCGCGGGTTCAAGGCCATAAAACAGGGATTCCGGCAGGGTCGCAGTGCCGGAGATCTCTGGCAGCAGGGAGGTATTTTTGTCATCGGACCCGGAAACAGGCTGCTCTTTGAGCATATCAACAGCATGGCAGGGGATGAGGCAGACCTTAATGATGTTCTCAGGGCAGCAGCCCGAACATCATAGAATACTCATTTTGTAGCCATTTTTTCCCAAGAACGAAAAAGCGGGAGACGCTTCCCCCGCAGGGAAGCCCTCCCGCACTTCAGGCCGTTGATGCATGGCAGAGACCCCACCACCCTCCGGCCCTCTCCCAGAGGGAAAGGGCTCCATAGGGTCTTTTTATTTCAGGAAACCAACTGAAGATTGCGCGGACAAAAGGCGTAAGACACCCCAATCCGACAAAAACGGTTCAGCCGATTTCAGATGGCGGGGCCTGCAGATCTTCAAGTTCGAAAGTGCCATTCTCCAGAAGCATACGGGCGCACTGCAACACACAATCATCACAGATAAACACCATAGGCCCAGCAATCAGCTTCTTGACCTCGCTATCTTCTTTGCAACAGAAGCTGCAATACAATTTATTCAAAGCTCTCTCCTTCAATAATGGGTAGTTCCAGCGGCCCTGCACATCCGGGCTTTGTCAGAATATCCTGCCTGGTGATGGATTCTTCTGTCCCATTCCTGGGGCAAACAAAAAAATCTCATACCATAGTCACAAAATAGAATCTGCCGCTTTCGGCAGGTATCCAAAAATTTCATCATAATGCCCGACATTGGGCCGTATGAGCTCTTAAGACCAAGCAGAGTCCGCAGGGGTTAAAGCCACTGCCTTAACTCCAAATCCTGCTTCACGACGGATCTGTCCCGCCCGTTGAAGCCCCCTTCTCTTCCGTATCCCGCCAGATATGAAGGAGTCCCGCAACACCGCTTTTCATGCGCGCCCATTCTTTTTTCATGGAAAACGTCCCCGTATCCAGCCGCCTTCTGTTCATCTGCACATGCACAGCCTTCATACAGTGCATCTGTATGGCGGACTGCAGCACCTCCAGATTGAAGGGCGATCCGGATGCGGGCAGGGCAAGGGGAATCATTTCATCCATAGGAAGAAGGGAAAGATTATACTCCAGAGCGTCACGGATGATGACAGCCATGGCAGAATCCCCCTTGAGGTCTGAAGGGGGCTGCCATTTCTCCGGCACTGCCAGCCTGTCCACCTGATGCAGCACACCGAGCATGACGGGCAGCCTTCTCGTCCTGTTTTTTTCTTCACCCTGCCAGGAATGCAGCTTCTTCAGAAAATCCACATCCAGTTTCCGGGCAGGCTGATTCGCCCTCAGAACCCAAAGAACAAGGTCGCAGGTCACAATTTCTTCCAGAAGCGCTTTTTGCCCTGCCTCACTGCCATCCAGACCAGGAAGATCCACCATGTTCAGAACCTGCCCGCCTTCCATGCGGCAGCGATATACCTGCCCCCTGTCCGTTGCCGGAAGGGCATCCACCTCCGCCTGCATGGCTCCTGTCAGCGCATTGACAAGGGTGGATTTACCAGCACTTACCTGCCCCAGCATGCAGATGCGCAGGGGCTCGGGCGGCAGGGCCAGACGTTTTTTGTCTTTCTTCGCGGCTTTGGATTCCCCAAGCTCCTCCTGATCCAGCCGGAAATGCCCCCCATAGAGGTCAATGCCCGTCCGCAGCACTTCCAGAAAAAAAAGATAGCGCAGCTTCTGCTGCACCTCTTCGCTCATTTCGCTGAAAACCTGGCGAAAGATATAGCTTCGCAACTCGGCTATCCAGCCCTCCGGAGTCAGAAGCCGCAGGGCACGGTACACGTCATAAAGACGCTTTCCCTTCCGGAAACGCTCCTTCTGGTCATGAATGAGAAAAATTGAGGAAATCCGGATGTGATCAATGCCAGGAACATGATCCTTGAGCACTTTTCTGTAACGCCTGCTGATGGTTTCTCCCACCGCCAGAATCTCAGGCAGGGTAAAGGACCATTCTCCGTGCCTTCCCTCCCTGCCGTAATGGCAGGCCACACGCCTGAGAACCTCCAGGCCCTGTTCATGAAACCTTATCCACTCGAATCTTTCCTGAAGCAACTCCCTTATCTCAGGGACAAGACTGACGTAAACCTCCCGGTCACGGGGCAACCAGTGCGGGGGCAGATCTCCTTCGGGCAGAAGCTCCGCTTCCGCAGGTATGGTTTTTTCCTTCTGCCTGCCCCGCCTTGCGGCAATGGACATGGCAAGGGTGATACAGAGGCTTAAAACCAGAAGAACAAGGGCAAAATGCAGAACATAACCGCCAGAAAACACCGCATAAAGACCAAAGCCTGCCAGCACCAATACAGGCAGAAACGCAGACGCCAGCATCAGAGGGAAAAAACGGTCCATGAGCCGGGCCATGGCCTGGTATCCCTTAATCTTTTTTATCATGCATCATCCTGGTCATTCGGGTAAAAACCCTGTCAAAACGTTCCTTCATCTCCTCGGGAGAAGGGGGATCTCCGCTGTTCTTCCCATAAAAATACATGCAGGCCACACGGCCTAAAGCATAGGTGAATCCATAACTGGCAACCCCGGCTGAAACCCCGCCGATGATCTGTCCATAAACCGGGATCAGCTTCACAAGCTGTCTGCGGCCAAAGGCTGCGGCATACTGCAGGGCAAAGCCTGCGCCCATGGCTCCGAAAAAATCCCTGAGAAGCGTGCGGTTCCACTCCAGCCCATACTGCCTTGCCAGACTGTGCAGCATCTTGGACTGGATGGCCGGAACGGAAAAAAGTCCAAGTCCCGGCACCACATCCGTTGCTGCGGCAGCCCCCGCATACCACATCACTTCCTTTTTGAGCTTAAGAAAATTCTCCTCTTCCACCCCGGCGTTCATTTCCTCTTCAAAAAGGGCGGCAATAACAGGCAGATGCTCCTGCAGCTTATGGATCAGGTCTGCAATACCCGCTGGCCTCCCATTTTTCCCAATAAAATCAACGGCCACCTGATCCGCAAGCCCCCAGACCATCTCCACCTGATTTTTATTATGACCTATGCAGCGCTGCCTCTCGTCCAGACTTTCAATGAGCTCAATGCCCGTATGCACAAGGAGCAGATCCCGGATTTTACCGGAGGCGCGAATCTGATGAAGGGCCCGGAGAACATCACTCTGTTCAGGATCTTCCGCCCGCATCACAACAATCAGGGCATGGCTGGCAGCACCGCATACCCTGATATCCTCCGAAGGGTCGTAATCTGCCTCAGACAGCCCCCGGGTATCAAGAAAGGCCATGAGGGGCTTTTCCGGCGGAAACACATAACGCAAAGCCGTAGGCGTGCAGGGTCGGAAGCCATTGCCAATCTCCACCCCGTCAAGGCCCGTTACCGTCTGAATCAGAGAGGATTTTCCTGCCCCTGTTTTACCCAGAAGCCAAAGGGTGGGCAAATGCTCCCGGCTGTATTGAAACGCAGGTTTCAGCTCGGTGTTTTTTTGAGGATTCAGCATTTCCATCATTGTCTTTATGATCTTATTCATGAAGCCTCCAATCTGTCATCCGTCAAAAACAGGCATCCAATCAACAGAACTGAAAGGATAAGATCGCTTTAAGAAAGAACATTCAGATCAGGCACCCGTGAAAAACATCAATCTCACAGCTTTTTCATCCCTGCATTCCCCCATATCCCCTTGGACTTCAGGGCCTCCATGGTGATGATCTGCCGGAAACGGCTTTCTTCGGGCTCAAGAATATCCATATTCATGGCAAAAAACCAAACGTTTTCGAGTGTTTCCACATAACCCACATACCAACCGATCTCCGGTTTTCCCTTCTGGACCCAACCTGTCTTTGCGCGGATCATGGACATTTCACTCTGATCCACAAGCATCAGTCTTTCCACCAGATCATAGGAAGCCCTGTTGAAAGGATACCTCCTTGCATGGAATCCCTTCAGAAAATCAAGCTGCTCCATGGCGCTGATCCGAAGATCCCCCTCCAGCCAGAAGCTGCGGACATCCGGGCCTGCCTGTGCATTTCCATACCCCGTTTTTTTCAGATACTCTGTATAAACTTCAGAACCCATGCGCCCTGCCAGATGCTGATAGAACCATATGCAGGATACGCCAAAAGCCGTCTCAATGGACTGGTCCCTGTCCCATGAAGCAGGTCCCCTGTGCTTTCCATCCCATGGCACCACTTCCTTTTCATCCGCCACCCCCCCCTCTTCCATGGCAATGAGCGTATGCAGTACCTTAAAGGTGGATGCGGGTAGATAGGCCGTACGCGCGCGTTCTTCATTATGAACATATATTGTCTCGCCATCCTGAGAACTGATCACCAGAGTACCTGCAACATTCCGGCTTTGAAACAGTTCCGCCAAAACAGCATCTTCCGCATGAACAGGCAAGACTCCGCTCAACATCAGACAAAACATTGCTGCAAGAATCCTGTTCATGGAGCAGGGATCTCCTTTTTGTAAACTTCGCATTTTTTCCAAAGTATTCTCCCGGATTTTACAGAAGACATGACACTGTTTTCATATCACTGGCCGTTGAAAACCGCCTAAGGCCTTTTCAATCAAACCAGCGGCAGCCAGTGCCACATCTTCCCGCCATGGATGGGCAATGATCTGTACACCTGCGGGAAGTCCCTCCGCTGATGTTCCTGCACGGACAACGGCCGCAGGCCATCCTGTAAGGTTATAGGTCATCGTGTAACTGAAAGCCTCCAGTTCCGGCCCAAAAGACCCGTGGGGCAGAGCCGCCTGGGCATTCACAGGGCTGAGAATCAGATCGTAATCCCTGAAAAAGTGCAGCATGCGACTCTGGAACCGACTCCATTCCATCATAAGCGAATCACGGCTGATGGCATCCACAGGCTCTGCAAGCCCAAGCCAGGGTAGACCATGCTCTTCTGTTCCCGCCTCCCGCAGCAGCCTTCGTATGGAAGCGCCTCCGTCAGCAGATAAAAGTCGGATCATGAGATCATAGGAGAGCTCAATGCCATCCGGACGCACTTCGGTAAGAATACAACCCTGGCGCTCCAGAAAAAGAGCTGCATCACGAACAGCTTTTTCTATGGCAGGTACAGGAGAGGCAATACCATTATGCACATGAAAGGCCACCCTGAGCCCCTCGGGATTCACTTTTTCCGGATCTTTCAGCGGCATGGGGACCATGGCGGGGTCTTTGTAATCAGGCCCTGCAATCAGAGGCAGCAACAAGATGAGATCCTCCACATAACGTACCATGGGACCTATCTGCTGCAAAGAATCCAGCGCACCCCCAAAGGGCAGAATATGCCCCGTACGCGGCACGCGTCCCGAAGTGGGACGAATGGTGGCAATACCGCAGCAATGGGCCGGATACCGGAGACTTCCTCCGTAATCACTGCCCATATCCAGCACAGAGCCTCCGGCAGCCACAATGGCAGCAGCCCCGCCACTGCTTCCCCCCGGAGAACGGGAAAGATCATAGGGGTTATTTGTCCGGCCATAGATAAGATTATCCGTTTCATAACTGAGTGTAAGCTCGGAAGTATTGGTCTTACCAAGGAGAATGACACCGGCCGCCCGCAGGCGCTGAACAACCGTGGCATCCTTTTCCGGAACAAAGCCCGCCCTGCCCTTTGTCCCCCCTGTGGTTACAATACCTGCCGTATCCAGAGAATCTTTAATGGTGACAGGAATCCCATGCAGAGGCCCTCGAATTTCCCCTCGCATCAAAGCCCTGTCCGCAGCGGCAGCCTCAGCCAAAGCCCTGTCTCCGGCAAGCTGCACAACGGCATTCAGCTTCGGATTCACTTCTTCAATGCGCTTCAGGCAGGCATGCACCAACTCTGTGGATGAAATCTCTTTGGCGCGGATGGCTCTGGCCAGGGCCGTTGCGGAAAGATTCATGATCTGCTGCATAATCCCCCTCTATACTTCCGAAAAAGAACTTACGGTATCGGATTCTGTGAAACCGATTATGACCAAAGACCTGCAGGTTTCCAAGCGATATCGTCAGATACACCTTCAATACCAGGTTTAAAAACAAGCTTGCTTTCCTCGCTATGTCCTGGCAGGACTGAACCGTAATGCCCCTTTCAGTCCATAGGAACACACCTCGAATTTCACTGAAGCGCAGGCACTGCCTTCCATATCGCAGAGCGTTTAAATCCATCCAATGCCTTTTCACTAAAACCTGCGACGTCCCCATACAAAAAAAGCCTTTCAGAATCCACGCCTGCGCGTGCACAGACCCTAGCGGGCGACAACAAAGGGCCTTTGGTCATGCAGAACTCAAGGTAGATAGAAGCACTCTGGCGATTTTCCTGGAATCCGGCCCCAACACCACATAACCAGGGCCAGCTCCATGATCCCGAGGAATCCGGGGAGCGGACTTCAAACATCAGCTGATTTTTTTCACAGCGGATCGCGGCGGTGACAAAAGAACCATCATTACTTTCTCCATGAAAGATTCCATATCCAAAGATTTGGAAATACAGGCATCCGCCCCCATCTTCAGCAGCGTCTGTTCTGTATCTCCCTTGTCAAAGGCTGTCATGGCAAGAACCTTGATGCCACTGAGTTCTTTTTTTTCCTTGATCATCCGGCAGACTTCAAAACCATCGATACCCGGCATATAGAGATCCAGCATCACAAGATCCGGCAGCATCTCTGTTACCTTGACTCCGGCCTCAAAACCATTTCTGGCCGTTTCCGTTTCAATCCCCATTCTGGAAAATTTGGCCTGCAGAATTTTCACCATCTGCGGATCATCATCCACAATCAATACCCGCTGTACGCCTTCACTTTTCTGGGGGAGTTCTCCCTCTCCTCTCAGAAGACGTTCCACTTCTTCAGGCGCAATGCGATGATGCCCGCCTGGGGTGACCATAGCCTTTACACTGCCCGCTTTTACCCAGCTCCACAAAGTGGAACGACTGACACCGCAGAGACTCGCAGCCTCAGGAATGCTGTAGAAGGATCTGGATGGCTTCATGGGTTACACGCCTTTCTCTGTCTGGAACACAAGCATCAGGAGCCTTGCAGATCAGATCTCACACGAAAAAATCAGACACCCTGCTTTACTTCTTTGCTCCATATATAAAATCAAAAACAGAAGTCAACGACTTGTTTTCTGATCCAGTATTTCTCTTATCTTAATGGCAACTTCCGTATGCCGGGCCGGTTTTCTCACCATGCCCGCAAATCCCATGGATGCCAGTTCCCCCGGACTTAAAGTATCGCCGATTCCCGTAAACAAAAGAAGGGGCAGATCCTTGCGAATCTCCCGGATACTGGCGCAAAGCCTCTCCCCCTGCATCTCCGGCATGGTCATGTCCGTAATTACGAGGTCATAGGTAAAAGGATCAGCAGCGATCAGGGAAAGGGCCTCTTTACTCCGGGTGCACATAGTTATGCGATAGCCCAGCTGCTCCAGAAGATGGGAAAGCATCCTTGCAATGGCTTCTTCATCATCCAGAACAAGGATGTGCTCGCTCCCGCTCAGATTGGGATGAAAAAAAGCACACCCTTCCTCCCCGCTGGCTTCCGCCACCGGATTTTCCATGGCGCAGGGAATGTACACCATAAAACGCGTCCCTTCACCCGGAAAACTTTTCACCTCAATGTGACCTCCATGTTCTTTTACAATGGCATGAACAACAGAAAGCCCAAGGCCCGTGCCCTTATCCTTGCCTTTTGTGGTAAAATACGGATCAAAAATCCGATCCAGATGTAAAGGATCAATACCCATCCCCGTGTCCGCAACCTCCGCACGGGCATAGCAACCTTCCGCCAGCAGGGGGTTTTCATCCCCGGATATGACAACCTCACGCAACGACAGGGTGAGTACCCCCCCATCTCCTTCCATGGCATGAAAGGCGTTGGTTACGAGGTTCATAAAAATCCTGTGCATCTGTGTGGGGTCAGCCCACACAGGGCGACATGCCACATCCATATCATTGCGTATGGTGATGGTGCTGGGCATACTTGCTCTGCAAAAATGCAGTATTTCCTTTAAAAGGGCCGCCATGTTCAATGAAATCTTTTCCTCACTGGAGTTCCGGCTGAATGTGAGAATCTGCCGCACCAGATCCTTCGCCCTGGTGGCTGCAATGAGGATTTCATTGATATAGCTGAAAAGCACACTGTCTTCAGCCACTTCTTCCCGGATCAGTCCCGCATATCCCATCAGAGGAAACAGAATATTGTTCAGATCATGGGCAATGCCTCCGGCAAGGGAGCCAATGGCTTCCATTCTGTGAGCCTGGTACAGCTGGGCTTCTTTCTGGAGTTCTTCTGTGATATCCATTGATACTCCCACAAAGGCAACAATATTCCCCTTTCTATCCCATATGGGAGTAATGGATGACTGTTCCGTAAATATTTCACCTGATTTTCTCCGATTCACAAAACGGCCTTGCCATCTCTCTCCTGCCCGCAGTACCTGCCACATTTTTCTGTAATGGGATGGAGGCATGGTGGGGGGATCACCCGCCAGCATTTTTGGATGTTGACCGATCATTTCAGAAACGGTGTAACCTGTTACCTTCTCAACTGCTGGATTCACATACTGAATAAAACCATTTTGATCCGTAATCAGTATCATCTCCGCTGTCTGCTGCATGGCAGACTCCAGAAGCCGCAACTCATGGTCTTTATGCACCTGGTCCGTCACATCCCGGATCTGGGCGATGACCATGGGAAAACTCCCGTCTTCACCCCTCACCACCATGGTGTTGTAGTCAAACCAGGCGTTGAAACAGGTATTAAAATGCATGGCCTTTACATTCGTCTTCATTTCAAAGGCCTGGCGAACCGCGCAGGGTTCACAGGGCTCGGGATAGGCCAGCAGCTCATAACACTTCAGCCCCAGCACTTCTTCCGGTGTTTTTCCCATGATCTCAGCCCCCGCCTTGTTGATGGCCAGAATACGGAGTTCATGGTTGAGCAGCATGATCATGTCGGAAATGCCATCCAGTATGGTTTTCATGAGAAGCTCTTGCTTCTTAAGGCTATTTCGGGCCTCCACATAGATGGATATCCGTGATCACCCCTTCTATGGCCACAGGGCTGCCATCCTCTCCCCACACCCCCACACCCCGTTCCAACACCCAGCGCCATGTCCCCTTTTTGTGAAAAATCCGATATTCCCTTTCATAGGGCTCCTGATTTAAAAAAGAATGATCAATGGTCGACTCCAGTTTTTTCACATCTTCCGGATGGATGATGGAAGAAAAAGGAAGTTTCGGTGCCTGGACAAAAACCTCAGGCCCATATCCTGTCAACGGCTCACAGGTGCCGCTGATATGTTCCATGGGCCAGGGAAATGATACGCCTGACCTGAAAATCATACCCGGAAAATGCTCTGCTATATTTTTCAGTATCCGCCTCACCTCTGTCCATTTTTCCTCTGTCCTTTTCAGTTTCAGAATATCGCATCCCATATGACAGAGTTCTTTCATCATTTCCCTGTCCAACTCATCATATTCTGTGTCCTTGTTCCCTGCCCCGAAAAAACCCACCAGCTGCTTTTCCTCAAAAACAGGAAGAAGAATCATGGACCGGACAGAGCCAACCCCCGGAAAAGCGATAGCAGAGATTCCATCCGGGATATTGCAGATCACTCCCTCTCCCCTTTGCCTGCACATCATAAAAGGGGAAGAGACGAGAAGTTTTGCGACAAATACAGCATCCCCCGTGTGCACAAATCCCTCAGGCCCGTGGATCAGAAGATCTACCCCATGGCCTCCATTCTTCCTTGCAGAACAGAAAAAAGAAAAACCGCTTTCCGTGATTTCTCCAGCAGTCTCAATAATTTTTTTCATAAGGCCATAGCTGTTGGTGGAAGCCCTGCACTCGCTGATGCACAATCGGGCATGCAGGAGCATTTCCATGCGCTTTTCCGTTGTCACATCCCGGATGGTGCATAAAATCCCCGAAACCTCGCCCACAGCATCCTTGATGGGAGCCTTAACAATATGATACCAGCGCCTTCCGATATCACTTTTATAGGATTTGTTTAAAATCATCGTTCTGCCGGAAGCCACAATCTCCTCATCCTCCATCTTGTGCTCTCTGGCCTTATCCTCTGAAAAAAAATCAAAATCCGTTTTCCCCTCAACGCAGCCGCTTTCGTTAATACCTTTGAAATAATTAAAAAAAGCTGGAGTTACTTTTTTGTAGACCGAAGACCTGTCCTTTAAAACAAGAAAATCCGGCGAATTCCGGAAGATAGTATCCAACAGGTTTTCCTGGTCTGCCAACAGCTGCCGGGCGGTAAGCAAAAGATGAATATCCCTCGCCACACAGAGAATCTTTCTGCCTGTGGGCATGCGCACGGCCTCCCCAAAACAGATGTAGTATTTCCTCTCATCGGACTTTACAGGAAGGTGTACCCGGATATTTTCCAGAGCCCCCTTTTCCTCAAGCCTCGCTTTCATTCTCTCACGCTCCGGCGGTGTAATGATTCCCAGATCAAGGGAGGTCCGCCCCAGGATCTCCTCCCTGGTATAACCCGTGATCTCCAAAAAAGATGGATTCACATCCTCAAAAACCCCGGTTTCCATATCCGTAAGCGCCATGGGGATGCTGTTGCTGTAAAAAAAACGCTGAAAGGTCTCCTCATAGTCTCTGTTTTTTTTCATAAGAACCCGGTTTCTTTTTTTCATGCGCAGCATTTCAAAAAAGCACACAAAAACCAGAAAGATAAAAAAAAGCTCTGTCCCGGTAAGGAACTGTAAGGGCTTAATCCGTTCAAAAAGCATGTCAATCCTCATTCGTGGCGTTGTGCCGGAAAAATATTCACCCCAAGAGGCAGATCACATTTTGAAAATCTGCTTTCAGCTTCCTGGTAAATCTCCTGAAAAATCATCTGCTGTGTTTCTTACAAAAACTTTTTCAGCCATTTCATTCTGAGGCGTGTGGCTCTTTTCAGCATTCCTGAGCCCCCTTTCATCACCTCTCCTGCAAGGCATCTGTGCAAAACATAAAAATTCTTGACAAGCCTCACCACATAAAATACCAGTCGAACATAAACGACATTAAAAACACTTAATAAACTTAAAATCCGTAATCAACATGTTTTTCAGAAAAACAGGAGAAGGTAGCAACCACAATGACGCTCAGAAAAAAAATGATCGGCAGTGTCTGCGGCGTAGCATCTCTGGCCTTTGTGCTGACCATCTGGCTCATCACATCCATGGCCTCAGAACAGCTATTTGAAAACGGACAGCGCCTTGCCATCGAAGCAGCTCACCGCCACGGCGGTGTCATCAAGGCCAAAATGGAAGAACCCCTGGATGCAGCAAGGGCGCTGGCCCAGATGCTGGGATCGATTCAGGGCACAAAAAATGCTCCGGACCGCTCCATGGTCAATGCGCTTCTCCACGGACTCCTTGCGGCCAATGAAAACTATTGGGGAATATGGGCCGTATGGCATCCCGAGGCCTTTGACGGCAAAGACTCTGACTTTCTCCATACGCCCGGCAGTGATGACAGAGGCCGATTCATGCCCTACTGGCACAGGCTCAGCGGAAAACCAGAGCTCGATCTCTCGGACTCCAGCGCCTACGATGAAAACAGTCCTCATGGCCGCTGGTACTGGGAGCCTTTCCGAAGCGGTAAGGAATTCATCACCCCACCCACAGCCTATGAAATCGGCGGAAAACAAATCATGCTGGTTTCCCTCAGTGTTCCCATCCGTGCAGAAGGACGGATTGTGGGTGTAACCGGCATTGATATTTCCATGGATCACATGTCCGCCATCATTGCCGGAGTGCATCCCTTTGGCAAGGAGTACAGTTACGGTTTCCTGTTATCCAATGATGGCGTGGGTGCGGCCCACCCCCTGGAAAAAGCCATTGGAGCGCATATGCGGGATTTCGGAATTGGCGAAAACATCATCCAGGCAGTGGCCCATGGAAAACTCATCACAGAATATGGTCGATCGGCCCTTCTCGGCGGACGCAGCTTCACCGTATATGCCCCCATTCAGCTCGGCAACAGCCAGGGGCCATGGAGTCTTGGGCTGGCCGTATCCCTGGACAAGGTGCTGGAAGGCTCCCGCCGCATGCGCAATGTCAGTACAGCGCTGGGTATTTTTTCCATCCTCGTACTCTTTATTCTGGTTTATTTCATCGCAGACCGTATGATCGTCCGCCCCATCCGCATGGTAGCGAAAAATCTCAGAGAAATTGCCGAAGGAGAAGGCAATCTCACCTCCCGCCTTCCTGTTCAGAGCGGGGATGAAATCGGACTTCTGGCCTTACGTTTCAATGGTTTCATGGAAAAACTTCAGAGCATGATGGGGCAAATCCAGGTCAATGCCCGCAACCTTGGGCAGACCTCCCAAGGGCTGGATGCCATTGCCTCCCGCATGGCCGGAGCCACGGAAGGAACTTCCCAAAATGCAGGCAGGGTAGCTGCTGCGGCCCAGCAGATGAACAGTCGTGTGCAGGCCGTTGCCGCAGCCATGGAGCAGGCCAGCACCAATACCCTGATGGTAGCCACGGCCAGTGAAGAAATGACATCCACGATCACGGAAATTGCAACAAACTCAGAAAGAGCCCGGCATATTTCTGAAAACGCCGTAACCATTAGCAAAGCCGCCTCCAGCCATATGCAAGCCCTGGAGCAGGCGGCTCGTCAGATCAGCAGCGTGACCGAAGCCATTACGGATATCTCCGATCAGACCAATCTGCTGGCTCTCAACGCCACCATAGAAGCGGCAAGGGCGGGAGACGCGGGAAAAGGCTTTGCCGTGGTGGCCGGAGAAATCAAGGAACTGGCCCGCCAGACCGGTAAAGCCACCCAGGAAATCCGAGAGCGCATTGAAGCCGTTCAGGGCCTGACGGAAGAGACCCTCAAAGCCATGGATGAAGTGGTTCGGGTGATTTCAGAAATTTCGGACATCAACGGAGCCATCGCCACCGCAGTGGAAGAACAGAGCGCAGCTGTCCGAGAGATTGCAGGCAACATTTCCGAAGCCTCTTCCGGCGTTCAGGAAGTGAATACCAATATCAGTCGGATTTCCTCAGTAGCCCATGAAATTGCTTCCGACATCTCCGAAGTGAACACCCAGGGTGACCATCTCAAAAATGAAGCCCAGGCCGTTGCCGACAACTCGGGAAAACTCTCGGAGCTAGGGGCTGAGCTTACGCAACTTGTGGGACGCTTCAGAGTGTAAAGATCGCGCAATAGGCAGTATCTGTTGACCATAAAAAAGGAGTTTCCATGTCCGAAGACCAGACCCGACAAGCAGGCTCTCTCAGGGTAAACGTACACCTTCTGGACAGCCTCATGACGCTGGCCGGAGAGCTGGTTTTGAGCCGTAATCAGCTTACGCAGGGCATCTCCAACAGCAATTCCAGAGCCATTGAAGTGGCAGGGCAGCGCATTGACATGATCACATCCGAGTTGCAGGAAGCCATCATGCGTACCCGCATGCAGCCCATCGCCAATGTTTTTGACAAATTCGGCCGCATAGTCCGGGATCTTTCCCTTTCTCTTGATAAAAAAATTGAGCTCTCAATCCATGGCAATGAAGTGGAGCTGGATAAAACCATCATAGAATCCATTCAGGATCCCCTCACCCATCTTCTGAGAAATGCCGTGGATCACGGCATTGAAAAGCCGGAGATTCGTCTGCAAAAAAATAAACCCGAGGCAGGTGCCATAAAGCTGAAAGCCTTCCATGACGCCGGTCAGGTAAATATAGAAATTGAAGATGATGGCAAAGGGATAGACCCGGAAGCCATTGCCGCATCTGCCCTGAACAAGGGGATGGTTTCTGAAACGGAACTGCTGACCATGGGGACAAGGGAAAAAACCAATCTCATTTTTCTCCCCGGCTTTTCCACAGCCCAACAGGTTACAGATGTGTCAGGCCGAGGAGTAGGCATGGATGTGGTAAAAACCAACCTTGACCGGCTGGGCGGCATTGTAGACATAGAATCTGTAATTGATAAGGGTACCCACATCCGCATCAAACTTCCCCTGACCCTTGCCATCATCCCCAGCCAGATTATTTCTGTGGGCAGAGAGCGCTATGCCATTCCCCAGGTCAATCTTGATGAACTCATCCGCATTCCTGCAGCTCAGGTGAAAGAACGCATTGAAAGGGTAGGCAATGCCCCGGTTCTTAGACTCAGGGGGGTGCTGCTTCCCATACTGAATCTGGCTGAAATGCTGGGCATCTTCCGCACTTACAAAGACCCTGCTACGGGAGAAGAAAAACCCGAGCGCAGAATCAATATCGCAGACCGCAGATCTCCGGACCTGAGCAGCCGGGCAGAAAAAAATACAAAAACGGACACTGCTGAAAAACTACAGCCAAGGAAGAATAAAGACCGCCGGTACAGGGCAGAAAGCGCCATACATATTGCCGTGGTCTCTACGGGTACTTTCCGTTACGGCCTTCTGGTGGATGGCTTCATGGATTCAGAAGAAATTGTGGTAAAGCCCTTGGGCCGTCACCTGACAGGCTGCAAAGGATATGCGGGGGCCACCATTATGGGAGACGGGCGTGTGGCTTTGATTCTGGATGTGGCTTCTCTGGCAGACATGGCATCCCTTGTTGCAGCAGACACAAGTGCAAGCCATACCCATCAGACGCATGGGGATAAAATAAAAAGCCTGAAGGAAGACAAAACAGCCCTGCTTCTTTTCCGTAACGGAGAACAAGGACAATGCGCCGTACCTCTGGATCTTGTGGAACGCATTGAGCGCATCAGGGCAGCAGATATTGAGTACGCAGGAGGCAGAAGGGTGCTGCAGTACAGGGGAGGCTCGCTGCCCCTGCATGAGCTTGGGGAGTGCACCAGTCTTGGTCCCATCTGTGTGAATGAAAAAGTGGATGTCATTGTTTTCCGGATAGATGGCAGGGAAATGGGCCTGATGGTCAATGGGCCTGTGGATGCGGTGGAATTTACCATTGAGATGGATCAGCGCACCCTGAAACAGCCGGGTATCATGGGTTCCATGATTGTGAACAGCCGCACCACTCTCATGGTGGATATTTTCACTCTGGTCCGGACCCTTCTGGGCAGTACCGTGGATGTATAAAAAAAATCTTCAGGAAAGGAAAAACCCATGCCAGCCCCATCCCTTCTGGAACTTGCCACATTCTATGTGGGAGAAACCCTCTGTGGCATTGATATTTTAAATATTCAGGAAATCAACAATCATACGGAAATTACACCCGTACACGGTTCAGATGCGTGGCTCAAAGGCCTTATGAATCTTCGGGGCCGCATTCTCACGGTGATGGATATGGGCCTCAGGCTCGGACTTCTGCCCGTTAAAGACAGTCGTACCCTTGTGGTGGGATACGAGGATGAACATCTGGGGCTGCTGGTGGGAAAAATAGAAGATGTTGTCATGGCGGATTCTTTAAAAATTGAACCACCACCACCCAATCTGAATGGCGCACAGGGGCGTTTTTTTAAAGGGGTCTTTAAAACGGATAAAAAGCTTATCGCTCTGCTGGACCTGAAAACCATACTGGAAACATAAACGTTTTTTTATCCGTATTTATAAAAACAGGTATTTTATGTTCCTCTGTTTTTTTTATCAGACAAAAACATCTGGAAAAAGGAGCTTATGACCATGAAGTCCGTGAATATCCGATCCATTGGTTTCCGCCTTTTTGCCATGGCCATCCTCTCCGTTCTTCTGCCCCTGCTGGTGGTGGGTATCCTTGCCATTACCCGATCCACAGCAGCGCTCACGGAAAACGCCGCTGAAAACACCATGGGCGTTGCCCAGGACCTTGCCAATCTCATGGACAATCTTCTTTATGCGGAAGTGCGTCTTTGTGAATCTTTGGCAGACAAAAACCTGGTACAGCGACTTCTTTACGCGGTAAGGGAAAAGGGCATGGAAGGTTCACGGCCAGAGGCTGTGGCACTTTTTGAAAACCTGAAGAAAAGCCGGATGTCAGCGAATCACCAGGGCGTTTTTGTGGCCGATGCCAAGGGTGAACTTCTGACGGGTATCCTTGAAAACGGCAAAGAATACATTGGCTACAATATTGCCAATAATAACGAATTTAAAAGGGCGGTGTCCTCCCGTCAAACCACCATAGGGCATGTTTTTATTTCTGCGGCCACCGGCAATCTCGTCATGCCCATAAATTCACCCATCTATGCAGAAAATGGTGATTTTCTGGGCGTATTTGCAACGGTGATCAAAGCCGGGTACCTCACTGAGATTGTTGCCAGCCGAAAACTGGGAGAAACGGGCTATGGCTACATGCTCAATGAAAAAGGGATTGCACTGGCCCATCCCAATCAGGACCTTGTACTAAAAATAGATATAAATGATGTACCAGGAATGCAGCACATCGCCAGGAAAATGTTCAGGGGACAGCCAGGTGCCGACAGCTATGTTTTTCAGGGTGTTCCCAAAATGGCAGGCTTTGCTCCCGTAAAAAACACAGGCTGGGTGATTTCCGCAACGCAGGATCAAGCTGAATTTCTGGCCAGTGCCCGTAATATCCGCAGCATTCTGATTCTTGTAATTCTTTTTTCCCTTGGCTTGGTTGGTTTCATTGTCACCCTTGTGGTTCGCTCCATTGTTTTTCCCATCAATGCGGCTGTGGTCGGACTGAAGGACATTGCCGAAGGTGAGGGCGACCTCACCATGCGCCTTACAATCAGCACAAAGGATGAGGTCGGGGAACTGGCCCGCTGGTTCAATATCTTTGTGGAAAAACTGCAGGGAATTATCCGGGAAATCGGTGGTGGCGTACATACCCTTTCTTCTTCCGCCACCCAGCTTTCAGACATTGCCGAAGAAACCCGCAAAGGGGTTCAGGATGTATCCGAAAGAACCAGCAACGTAGCGGCGGCATCCGAAGAGATCAGTGCCACCATTGATATGGCCGTAGCCTCTTTGGAAGAGTCTTCCAGCAATACCAACCTTCTGGCAACCGCCTCCGAAGAAATGTCCGCCACCATATCAGAAATTGCCCAGAATGCAGGCAAGGCAAGGAATATTTCCAGTGATGCCGCAAAACGGGCTGCCTGCATGTCCGATCACATGGGTAACCTTAAAACCGCAGCCCATGCCATCGGCAAAGTCATAGAAACCATCACGGACATTTCAGAGCAGGTGAATCTGCTGGCTCTCAACGCCACCATAGAAGCGGCCAGAGCAGGAGATGCGGGCAAGGGCTTTGCCGTGGTAGCCAATGAAATCAAAGAGCTTGCCCGGCAGACAGCCAGCGCGACCCAAGATATCAGGGAAAAAATTGAGGACATCCAGAACACCACCGTCACCACGGTAAAGGAAGTGGGAGATATTACAAAGGTCATCAATGAGGTGAGTGATGTGGTTGGCAACATCGCCGCTGCCGTGGAAGAGCAGTCCAGTGCTGCCAGCGAGGTGGCGGGTAACGTGGCCCAGGTTTCCCGTGGGATTGAAAGAGTCCATGAAGGAGCCAGCCAGAACGCAGCGGTCATCCAGGAAACCACAAAGGACATCGCAGGCATCACCCATGCCATGGGGGAAATGAAAAGCAAAGGGGTGCAGATCAGTGAAAGCGCCGGAGAACTTTCAAAGCTCTCAGAAACCCTTCGGAAACTCGTGGCCCAGTTCAAATTTTAGGACTTTTCCCTCCGGAATGGGCTTTCGCCTCTGTCCGGAGGGAAACAATCTGTTCAGAGGAAAGAATAGATGTCGAGACAATCACTGAAAGAAAGACTGGCATCCGGCCTCCTGAAAACCGAAATGGCGGGTCTGGCCCAAAACCACTTCATTGCAAGGGCAGGATATGAAATCCGTAATCCCCTCAATAGCATCATCGGCATGACCTCATTGCTTTTAAGCACCCATCTTGATGACGATCAGCGCGAATGCATGGAGTATATCCATACATGCGCCGAAGCTATATACTTGACATCCTTAATGTTTTCAATGATATGATCCACTATGACGTCTTGAATGGAACCGGAGAGGTCAACCAGTGAATATCATTTTCACTTTGCAAGGATACCATCATGAATGAGGTTTTCCGCAGCTTCACCACAATGACAAAAGCAATGCTCTATCTGGCGCTCATGTATTTTTTATCGCTTTCACCAGCCTTCTGCCAGGACATGAAAACCATCCAGCTTGCGGCATTTGACTATCCACCATTTTATTCAGAAGAAAATGGTGAAGTACAGGGAATTGCCGTGGAACTTGTCCGTGAGCTCTTCGCACGCATGGACATCCAAACAGAAATCCGGATGTATCCGCTGAAAAGGGCTTTGGCTTATCTTGAAGATGGAAAAGCGGACGGGTTGATGATTCTGATCAAAACAGCCGAACGGGAAGCGTATATCCATTATACGGATCCCGTTCTCACCGTACAGGGTCTGATATGGGCGGCGGCGGACAGAAAGGACGTCAAGGTAAACTTTGATCGCCTTGAAGACCTGATACCCTATAAAATCGGCGTGACCCTGGGATACAGTTATGGCCAGAAGTTCGACGACATGCTCAAACAGATGCATGTAGATACGGGAAATTCGGATTATAACAACTTCAGAAAACTTCTGGTGCACAGAATGGATATTTTTCCAGCCAATGAGGTGGTTGCCAGAAGCCTTTTTAAAAAGCATCCTGAACTGAAAGGAAAATTTGTCCACTCCGACCAATCTTTCATTGAGTGGATCCTTCACATGGGAATCAGTCAAAAATCAAGCCTTGTTCATAGAATCTCAGACATCAACACGATCCTGGCTGATTTGAAAAATGAGGGTTTCATCCATAAAACCGTCAGAAAATATACAGAATAAAACCGAACGCCCCGAATTGTTCCGACAAAAGCATCAGAACCCCATATACCCAGATCCTGCGGTGAATTTTTACACCATGCCACCTGAAGATAAAAAATCCTCCAGAACCTTTGCTGTACGGCCCAACCATTACAAAACAGACCGTATGATGACACCCCAAGAAAGAATATGATGCTCAAGATCTCCCTTGCCTTTGCTGCTCTCATCCTGCTCTCTTTCCCGATCTGGCGTCTCGCCTCACGGCGTCGGAGTCTTCCCTGCCCCGTATGGCTCCGCTGGCTTGTGGAAATGGACAATCCCTTCACCCGTACCAACCGGGCAGAAGTCATTCTTTCCCATCTGAACATCACTCCAGGCATGCATGTGGCGGATGTGGGCTGCGGCCCCGGTCGCCTTGTTCTGCCCCTTGCCCGGAAAGTGGGAAAAGAGGGCCATGTGGTTGCCATGGATATCCAGGAAGGTATGCTCAAGAGAACACGGCAGAAGACAGAAGCAGCAGGACTTGACAACATCACCTTTCTCAGGGCTGGCGCAGGTTCCGGACCCCTTGCAGGCTACCGCTTTGACCGCATTCTTCTGGTGACGGTACTCGGGGAGATTCCAGATCCGGAACCGGCCCTTGCGGAAATCCATAAAGCCCTCAAGCCTGGAGGGCTTCTTTCCGTCACAGAAATCATCTTTGATCCCCACTTTCAGAGAAAAAAAACGGTCATCCGCCTTGCGCAAAACGCAGGTTTCAAAGAGCGGGCTTTTTACGGAAACGCCCTTGCCTATACTCTGCTTCTTGAAAAACCAGAGTAAAAAAACTGAAATCGGGAGGGAAGACCGCATGAAAAAGGCTCAGATTATCCGCATTTTTCTACTCTGCCTTGCTGCACTCGCCCTTTTTTCAGAAAGAAGTTTCAGCCTGGATTTATCCCCTGAAGAAAAACTCTGGCTGCATAATCTCCCCCCTCTACGCTTCAGCGAGGTGGAATGGGAACCTCTCTCCTACACCTCCGATTATCCGGCTTACAAAGGACTCATTGCGGACTACCTTGAAATCATCTGTAACGCCACTGGCATCAGGATGGGTTTCATTTTGAGCGAAACCTGGCAGGAAGTACTGGACAGGTTTAAGAACAAGGAAATTGATCTTATACCCGCCCTGGCCTTAGAAGATGATGTACAGACCGAAGTGCTTTTCACAGATCCCTATACTTCCTTTCCTCTGGTCATTGTTACAAGGCCGGGCATGGATTTTATTGCTTACACCCATGAGCTGGAAGGAAAAAAAGTGGGGGTAGGTAAAGGCTATACCAGCCACAATTTTATGAAAAACAACTACCCGACCATCGAGCTGATCACAACCGCCAATGTGCCGGAAGGCCTGCAACTGCTCAGCAAAGGCAGAATTGACGCCTTTGTCGGCCACCTCGCCGTTGTCATGGACGCCATCAGAAAATCTGGCCTGGACCTTCGCATCGCAGGAAAAACGGAATATGTCTTTGAGCACCGCATGGGTCTTCCGCCGGAACATGCACAAACGGTTGCTGTTTTCAATAAGGTTTTTGCCCACATAAGCCCCGAAGAGCACAACCGCATCTACAATAAGTGGATCAGGATCAAAATGGATCAGACGAATTACTCCATGGCATGGAAAATCCTCATTGGAACCGGCATACTCATTGCCGGAACAGCATACTGGAACAGAAAATTATCCTCAGAAAAAAAACGGATCCAGCAATTGCTCAACGATCTCAATGCCCTTAAAGTTCAGCTTGAAGAAAAAAACTCCGAATTGAACAAACTGGCAGTAACAGATCAGCTGACCGGGCTTTACAACCGGCTCAAACTTGATGAAACCTTCAGGTATGAAGCCGATCGTTCGGCAGCATGCAGCCACTCATTCGGCATTATCCTCATGGATATTGACTATTTTAAGGATATCAATGACCAATACGGGCATCAGACAGGAGACCGAATTCTGGTCTGTATTTCAAAGCTCGTTCTATCCAGCATCCGAAAAACGGATATCCTCGGCAGGTGGGGCGGAGAAGAGTTTCTGATCATCTGCCCGGAAATTGATGAAAACGGAATTATGAAACTTGCAGAAAAGTTAAAAAACACCATAGAAACTTATTCTTTCCCGGAAATTCGTACATGCACAGCAAGTTTTGGTTTATCCCTTTATCAAAAAAATGAAGACATCGCCCAACTCATGAAAAGAGCGGATGACGCACTGTACATGGCAAAAAAAACGGGCAGAAACAAAGCCGTTCTCAATTAAGGACCCAGACCATGGAGACCCAATCCCGTTCCCTTCAATCCGGCCCCATGCTGCAACGGATTTTCCTTGTGGAGGATGACCCCCGCCTCGCCTCCCTCATCCGTGAATACCTGACCATCAACGGATACGAGGTTCTGGTGATTCCAAGGGGGGATGTGGCGGCAAAGAAAATCCCTCCGGAGAATCCGGATCTCGTCATTCTTGATCTCATGCTTCCTGGTCAGGATGGTCTGAGTGTCTGCCGCGAAATCCGCCGGGACTATCGCGGCCCTGTACTCATTCTCACGGCGAGGGAAGAGGATATGGACGAAGTTGCAGGACTGGAGCTGGGGGCGGATGACTATGTAAAAAAACCCGTCATCCCGAGGGTTCTTCTGGCGCGTATCCGCGCCCTCCTACGCAGAACCGGCCCGCCATCCATGCCGGTGAAAGAAGCGCTTTCCGCCTTGCTTTTTGGCGGCCTTCGCGTGGATATGGAATCCCGGAGCGTATGGTTCAATGGCACCCCCGTTGATCTCAGCACGGTGGAGTTCAGCCTTCTGGCTTTCCTTGCCAACCATGCGGGCGAGGTTCTCAGCCGGGAAAAAATTCTGGCGGAGCTTCGGGGCATTGCCTATGACGGTATGGATCGCTCCGTGGACATGTACATCTCAAGGCTGAGAAAAAAACTGGGAGACGACGGAACCCGGCCTTCCCGCATCAAAACCGTATGGGGAGAAGGGTATCTTTTTGTCAAAGACGCCTGGTAAGAGGCGGGATCTCCCCCACTCTGGCTCCTATTTCCTCTGCCCGGCAGCATCCATGCGCTCCTGCAGAGCTGCGGCAATGCGCTCCCGTCTGCGGATGGATTCCGCATCCTCTCCAAAATAGCGGGCTTGCAGTTGTTCCACCTGCCTGTTCTTTTCCTCTGCATCCAGCCGGGAATCCTCAGCCAGGCTGTTTCTTTCGTTTCTGTAGGCCTTTTCCCTCTCCTCTTCCGTCCGGATATGATACTCGGCAGCCTCCATGCGCGCCACCACATCCTCCGGAAAGGTCTCCAGTCTCAGGGTACGGATACGTTCCTGCCTTTCCCCATCCGAGGCCATGTGCGCAAGATCCCGTTTATGCACTTCAAGCAGCTCACGGTACTGCTGGTATGCGTTCTGGGAAACCGGCGGCCCTTCCTCCCTTTCCGCCGCATAGGCAGCATCCAGCTTCTCCAGCGCCTGCAGCTTCTCAGAGGACGTCATACCCGGATCGGAAACGATATCCACCCGCTCCGTACGGTAACGACTTTCTGCCATCTCCCTTCCAAAAAGCCATTCCGTATGCACTTCCCCCATATACGCGATGCGGAAATTCCGGATATCCTCCCAAAAAGCCAGACGCGCCTCCCGTGTTCTGGGCAGAGACTGCACGGCAAGATACTCTGCAAGTTCCATTTCACTTCTGATATAGGGCTCATACACAGCAAGAATCGCTTCTGCGCTTTCCGCATCATAATTTTCCATAAGCCAGCCCCGTACGGCATCCAGATGCCCCACAAGATCCGCTACCTGGCCAAAGGTCTGGGTTAACCAGGCAAAAAGAGCACGCACATCCTCTCCTTTTTCCCGGGCCATGAGATCAGAAACCAGATCCCTGCTCTCCGCATTCTCCTTTTTCAGAAAAACAGGGGCGGCAAACGAAGAAACCGGCAAAGCCTTGGCCTTCTCCGGTTCCACTGCGGGTTCATGGGCCAAGGTTTTTTGCGTAAAAAGCCCCTTTTCTTCTGACACATTCGCCTGGGGATAGAGATACAGGACAAGGCCAGCAAACAGAATCAGCAGCATTCCCCAGATCCAGCGGGACGGATAATGAAGTGCTCCCATCATACTTACCCTCCAGTCTCCCTTCCCGCCCCAGAACAGGGACAAGGAAAGAGGCAGTTTATCACAAACCTCTGGTTTTCAGATCCGCGGCAATGTCTTTATAAAATTGCGGCGCATTGAAGCCCGGCGTAATCCCTAGAAACATGCCAACGATATTCAGGTGGTCGCAGCCCGGAGAATACCAGGCTGCTTGCTGTATACCTCTGAAATTGCCCCATTTGGCGCTTTCCACACTGACAAGCCCGTCATTTGCGCCCTCAAGACCCAGCATGATGAGCCACGGGACCTGCATGAGCACACTGGGGGCCCCCCACTTCGCCTTGGCGGCCCAGCTCTGATAGTAAATCTCATCCACATTCGGAGTGTTGGGGTTAAAGTGATTCCTAACGATATCCGTGGTCACATCCCAACCATTGGCAAGGCTGTCTGGATTTTCATCCCCCATGATGAGGGCATAGACCATATTTATAGCGCCCCCCACCAGACCATGCAGTTCTCCCGGAACCCCGTTCATAATCATATCGGCCAGCCTGCTGCCTTGATGGGGGCCCGCGATACTGGTATGACTGGCCACCTTATCCCTAAGCCCCAGATTGCTGATAGCATAGCGGGAATAAAGGGTACCGTGGGAATGACCGATGATATTGACTTTATCCGCTCCGGATGCCGCAAGAATTTCAAGAACTTGATTTTTAAAGTCAATGGCTTTGGCTTCCGTGGAATCCATGCCGTTAACGGAAGTGATATACACCTCAACGCCTACGCGCTCCAATGCGGCCGGGATAGTTCCCCAGTAATCCATAACGCCTGCAATTTTCGCAGAAGCACCCATGCCGTGAGCCAGTACCAAGGGGTATCGGGTATCATATTTTGCATGCGCACCCGGCATGAACACACAGAACCAAAACACTGCGGTCAACAGTAAAGACTTTCGATCCATGGTATGCTCCTTCCTTTAAGTGGTTTCTTTTTTTTCGGTTTTCCAACACCAGCAGCCACCTAAAAACAAAAAACGCACCTCAAAACCACAGAGCAAACAAAAAAACAGGTATCTATTTCCCCTCGCAACCCACACCTCTGATACGCATTAAGTCACTCGTATATCACTAAGATTTCTGATACCTCTTCTCTGACACTGCCCATAGATTTTGTGCAGGCTTTCCCGCGATAACCATGCCATGATCCAGGCAGGGAGACTGCGTACGGGCAAGCGCAAGGCCTGCCCTGCAAATGCGAACTGCTTTTTCTGATTCAGATCCGCATGGCTGAAAAAACATGGTAATCAAAAAATACCAGGAACAGGAAAAGCAGGGGCTCCCGGAAAAAGAAGACTTTGCGGCACCCCGCTACAAATCCATACCGGACAAACGGTTGCCAATGTTCGTAATGTGATCAAACATAATACCCTTTTCTGTGATTAAAAGCGTGGTCTCATCAAAGCTGAGACCATTACCCACAGCAACAGATGAGGGGAAAGAAAAAAGACCTTTTCTTGTCTCATCCATCACAAAACCATAGCTCCCCCTGTCTGCGATAAAAACAACAGCCCCCCCCCATAAAATCCGCAACCGCCACACCATCCTCACCCTTATGGCGGCATACGGCAAGATCATCAAAAAGTCCGGCACGCTGGTGCAAGGTGATGAGATTCTCCGGTGCACCGCTCACAGGATGAATGCTTATCCGCCTGACCTTGCCACTCTGAAGGGAACCTGCCACAAAATCCGTAAAATAGATGTCCTCCCCCCTGATGGCCATGCCGTTGGGAGAAAAAATGCCGTCGGATCGACGCAGCCACGTGCTGCGTTCAAGGGAAACCGCATGATCCGGATGATGGGTGACCTTAACCCGAACAATCTGGCCCATGGGAAGGTAGGTAGAATCGGCAATGTACAGATAGCCCCTTGCATCCGCCACCATGCCATTGGGAATCAGAAACTCATTGAGCGTACCTGCCACATGAAAGCTGCGGTTTGCATCCCGAAGATCCATCCACAACAGTTCTTTAGAGAGAAAGAGGTTGGTAAAATAAGCAAAAAGATAGCCGGGATCCGACAACAGGGCTTGAGTGCTGAAAGATTCCGGGAAAAATCCATAGGAAGAGCGCAGGGCGTACAGATAATCTCCCACCTGTGCCATACCCGTAAAATTGCCCCCATCCGGCGTCAGGGCCTCCTTGCTGTACTCACCGTTGGTCTCCTGTATAATTTCATAAATATTGGTGCCACCCGTGACAAAAAGACGCCCCGTATCCGTGAAAAAGATGTTTTCCGCATCCGGAATACCAGCTTTAATATCATAAACCTTACAAGCAGAAAGTACGAAGGCACACAACAGCATCGCAACCACAAAAAAGGGTGTGGGGGTACGCTTTGAAACTCGAATCATTTTGTGAATTCCTTTCAGAATCTAAATTTGCTCTGCCAAGATCAGACAGGAAGCGAATGCTTTTCTTCTCTTTTCATTCTTGGACAAAACCTCCCGACAAAGGAGCTGAAAGGGTGGTTTTCCCAGAAAAAATCCAAAATGCGCCAGCATACCCCCACAATATAGAAGGTTCATAACATGAAAAAATCCATATTCAGTGTCCCTGGTGGTTATGCTTGAACTCTTTGCGAATCCATCAAGAATCAAAAACCTCTGTTTTTAAGGTCCGCCACAATATCTTTGTAGAAGGTGGATGCATCAAACCCCGGCGTAGCACCAAAAAAATGACCAATAATATTGATATGGTCACAGCCCGCAGAATACCAGGCCGCCTGCTCCACCCCCCTGAAATTCCCCCATTTTGCGCTTTCCACACCCACCAGCCCATCGTTGGCCCCTTCCTGGGTCAGCATGATGAGCCAGGGAACCTGGAGCACTACACTGGGAGCGGCCCACTTGGCCTTTGCCGCCCAGCTCTGATAATAAATTCCCCCGATATTCGGGGTATTGGGATTGAACACATTCTGCATGAAGTCCGTTGTAAGGCTCCATCCATTGCCAAGGGTGTCTGGATTGGTATCCCCAAAAACCCAGGCATAAACCAGATCCAGCGCTCCGCCCACCAAGCCGTGGAGACTTCCGGGGATGCCGTACATGATGAGATCCGCCATGGCGCTGCCCTGATGCGGCCCGGCTATGCTGGTGTGGCTCGCCACAAAGGGCGCAAGCCCCAGGTGGGTGATGGCATAGCGGGAGTAAAGGGTGCCATGGGAGTGACCGATGATGTTCACTTTTGCAGCGCCGGATGCCGCCAGAATTTCAAGGACCTGGTTTCTGAAATCCACGGCTTTGGCCTCTGTGGAGTCCATACCATTCACGGAAGTGACATAAACCTCCACACCGGCCCTCTCCAAGGCGGCGGGAATACCCCACCAGTAATCCACAAGTCCCAGAATTTCCGCTGATGCTCCCATCCCATGGGCCAGGACCACAGGGTACCGGGTATTCTGGGCCGCATGGGCGCTGGAGCCCATCCCCCACAATGCCGTTACAAGCACTGCGATGAAGAGTACGGATTTTCGATGCATGACAGCTCCTTTCTTCGTTTTTGCTTTCTCTGATTGACCGGTTTCACACGACCGGGGTCAACACAAGCGCCCCAACAACCCGGTATACGGCTTCAGCGCCGCAGATCCCGGAAAGGAGGCTATGACAACAAAAACTTCGTTGTCAGCACAAAACAGTGTTTACATATGCAAGTCACGCTATCGAAGGCCTCCTGATATGTCAAGCACAAAATCCCCATATCCGCCTCGCCTCTTCCGAGAAAGCCTCCTCCCATGCATATCCATAAAATCATACAGTTAGGATAAAAAAAGAAGAAACACCACCGGATCAGATCCCCAGCAACTCTTCACACTCTGTTACATTTCCCTACACATTCGGAACAGACTCCTGCCCTCCCTTCCTGCTACAAAAGCGCCACCATATCATCCAACACGGAGGCCCTATGAAACCAAAATTTTTTTTTGTCATCTGCATTGCCCTCTTGTCCGCAGCAAGTCCCGGCTTCACCGAAGAAGCTTCTCCCTCTCATCCGAAAACCGGCCTTTCCGCCCAGATTTTCATCGGAGCCGGATGGGCTGTGGGCAAGGGAAGCGGACTGGACACCGACCCCGCCAGAACCCGACTGAATGACTGGAAACAGGGAAACAAAAACATGGCGTCCGCCATCCCCATGGCCGAAGCTTCCCTGCACTATCATTTCTCCACAGCCACCACCCTGCGCGTGGAAAGTGGTGCGGAATCCATCGGCGCCCCCGCCTTCGGACTCTCCCAGACCATTCCCGCCACAGGCACCCTGGGCGTGCTGGTCAGCATGGGTTCTTCGGATGTCTGGAAAGATCCCTACCTCCTGGGTCAGGATCGCGCCAAAACAAAAGAGAACAAAAAAAGCCTTTCCTTTTTCTTTGAAGACATCCTGGAAACAGGCCTCAACCTCCACTACACCAGCGTCTGGAGCCATGTGAAAGAAGATGAGAGCGGCCTGCGGAGCCAGGATCTCAGGCGCAGGGGTCAAGCCCACCACATCCGCCTGGACTGTGGCCTTCCTCTCAGCGAAAAACCCATCCTTGCACCCGGACTGCGGTACGAGCTGGGAAATTTTTCAGGAAAAAGCAATGCTTACCAGGCTTTTGGAGGTGATTTGGCCCTCACTCGGATCATGGAGGGCTGGATGATGACCCTCAGCCTCGGAGGAACCGCCAGAAATTTTGAAAAAAGACATCCCGTGTTCGCCAAAACGCGGGAAGAGAGGGAAGGCTCCGCAGCCCTGACCCTCGCCTTTCCAGCTCCCCTGGGATACGACGATCTTACCCTGATGGTCATGATGGGCCACAACACCGTGCAGGCCAATCACACCTTTTTTGAAAACCGCACAAGCTTTGCAGGGGCCGGAGTCAGTTATGCTTTTTAGCGCCTTTTTTTCCCATGCCCCAGAGTGCGCGCAATCCGCAGAGCATAAGGAAAAGACCATGAGCCTGCTTTCTCCACGAACCCGGTCCTTTTTCATGCCCTGCATGAAAACCGGACTTCTCCTCACCCTGATCCCCCTTTTTTCCTGCAGTACCCTCGGCGTTCTGCACTGGCAGCAGCACCCCTCAGACTGCCTGCAGTGGCGCTTTAAAACCCAAGCGGATGTCTACTCTTCACCCGCCATGGCCGCAGATGGCACGCTCTACTGCGGATCCGACGACGGCCGCCTTTATGCCATAAGCCCCCAGGGTCAGCTTCTGTGGAAATTTCACGCGGGAAGCGAAATTTACGCCTCCCCTGCCATGGGGCAGGACGGAACCCTGTATTTCGGAACCAAAAAAGGCGTTTTTTACGCTTTAAATGCTGATGGTTCTGAAAAATGGAGTTTAAGAACCGGAGGATGGATATGGGGATCCCCGGCAATCGCGACCTGCGGCCTCATTTACGCAGCCTCCCGAGACGGGCATCTTTACGCCATTGAACCCGACGGAAAAATCGCCTGGAGCCTTAAAATCGGAAGCTGGCCTCGGTCCTCCCCGGCCATCGGTTCCGATGGAACCATCTATCTGGGTGCGGATGACCAGAACTTCTATGCCATCAGCCAAGAAGGGCGAATGCTTTGGCGTTTTAAAACCGGAGGCAGCATTCCCGGATCCCCGGCCATCGGTCAGGACGGCAGCCTGTATGTGGGATCCAATGACAAAAACCTCTATGCCCTGGAACCCGATGGCCGTCTCAAGTGGCATTACCCCACTGGCGGATGGGTGCGTTCCTCTCCTGTCATCGGTCCAAGCGGAACCATCTATGTGGGATCCGGCGATCACCACCTTTACGCCCTCCGGCCGGATGGGAGTCTTAAGTGGAAATTCCAGACCCAAAGCTGGATCCGGTCTTCTCCTCTGGTGGATGCGGAAGAAACCATCTATATAGGTTCAGACGACGGTTTCCTTTACGCCATCTTCGCCGACGGCTCTCTCAAAAAACGCTATGCCCTCACAGATGCCATTTATGCAGCACCCAGCCTCGGGCCAGACGGAATCCTCTATCTGGGGACAGACGATGGCTTCATCAATGCCCTGGATGTCCGGGCAAAAGATCTGGCCCCTTCTCCCTGGCCTAAATTCCGCCGCGACATCCGCAACAGCGGGAGCTGCACTTCCTGCGGTCCCTGAGATCTGTGAAAGACGCATGCGATTCAGAAATCCCCGGAGGATCTGTGTACATCAGAAAACAGGATAAAAATGACGCTCAGGAAAAGACGTCCAACTTCGGCAGGCTCTTCATCCGCTTCTTTCTTTCCATCTTTGTCACTGTCATGCTCACGGCCCTGGGCCTCCAACACGGATTCAACACCCTGCTCCAAATTATCAAGAAGGACGCCATCACCCTATATTATCAAGATCTTGTCCGTGGAGCCTACCATGTGATGGAACAGGACTTCCTCAGCCGACCGGAAGATTCTTGGCAGGCCTATCTGGAAAGTCTTCAGCCTTTCTTCGGATACCCCATCGCCCTTCAAACGCCGGACAGTCTGGACCTGACTCCCCAAGAACGGGAAAGACTCCTTGCCGGTGAAATTCTGGTTCAGGAGGAGGGGGAACGCTATCACATGAGAATCCGGGGCAGTAAAACCATACTCACCATGGGAAGATTTCCGGACCCGGATTTCGGGATCCCCCTGAATATACTTGTCTGGCTGGCCTTTGCCCTCGGCTTTGGCATCATGACCCTGGTCTGGACCTTTCCCTATGCCCTCAAACTCAAAAAAATCAACCATGCCGTTCTGGCCTTTGGCGCTGGCGACCTCAGTTCCAGAGTCAGTATTCCCAAAACATCCTCCCTCGCTCCCATGGCCATGGCCTTCAATGCCATGGCGGATAAAATCGGCCACCTGATCGCCTCACACCGGGATCTCATCCACGCCGTTTCCCATGAACTCCGTACTCCCGCCGCCCGTATCCGCTTTGGGTTGGAAATGCTCCGCGCTGCGGCGTCAGACACAGACAAACAGCGCTACATGGATGGGATGCACGAAGATGTGGATGAGATGGAAAGGCTCCTTTCCGAACTGCTCACCTATACCCGTTTCAGCAGCACAACCCCTGCCCTCCAGATGCAAGAAGGGGAGCCTGGGCCCTGGCTTGCAAAAATTGTGAAGGATTTTAAAGCTATGCATCCCACCCTTTCCATTCATCTTACCCAGGAGATGGAGGGCAGGGCCTGTTTTGAACCCTTTTACCTGGCCCGGGCCGTGGGCAATCTCCTGGAAAACGCCGCCCGATATGGCCGCAGCACCGTCGCCGTTCACCTTGCCTTTGGGGAAGCACTCTGCTGCATTCACATTGATGACGACGGAGAAGGCATCCCGCCCGAAGACCGGGAAAAAATCTTTGAACCCTTTGTGCGCCTGGATCCCAGCCGAAGCAAAAAGACCGGCGGCCACGGCCTGGGGCTTGCCATTGTCCGCAACATCATTGAAAGCCATGGCGGTACTGTCCGTCTCAGTGCTTCTTCCATGGGCGGCGCGCGCTTTACCCTCTGCTGGCCCGCATCCCTCGCACAAATCCAGGAAAGGGGGGATGGGGGATAAAATTTTTTCGGTAAAAAACAGCAGAGCGAAAGAAAGTCCTCCTTTCTTCCGCTCCCTTTCATCCGGTATCAAGCCTGCTTGCTCTCTTTTTCCTCAGTGGCAATGCCCGCAGGAGCAGGCGTCTTCTCTGCGACTCAAGCGCCGCCACAGATCTTCCCCTCCTTTCCAGGCGAAAAGGCCCAGGAGCAGGATGGCGCAGGCCACGGAGAAATATCCCCCTTTTTCTTCAGACGCACCCGTCTGCCAGACTTCCAGCCCTCCCATCAGCCCATAGAATCCATCCGCCACAAACCCCATGGTCAGGGCGCATACCACAATGCCCAGCACATAGACCCCTGTCATTCGCCGCCCCAGAATCCGTGAGATCACCGTAAGGGAAGCCGCATTCACCGCAGGCCCCGCCAGAAGAAAAACCAGAGCCGCTCCGGGATTCAGCCCTTTCATGACCAGGGCTGCGGCAATGGGCGTGGATGCGGTGGCACAGACATAAAGAGGAATGGCCATGGCCACCATCACCAGCATGGCGACAAGGGGGTTTCCGAGCCAGAAAGCAATCATTTCCGGCGTAATGAAAACCGCAATACCACCTGCAATAAGCACCCCTACCATGAACCAGAGTGCGATATCCTTGAAAAGATCACCAAAGGCAAAGGCCATTCCCTTCTGAAATCGCTGCAAAAATGAAAAACCGCCTCCGGATGCGCCGCAGTTGCAATCCTCCTTGTGACAAACCTCAGAAACAAGCACCTTGCCTGCCATGGGCAGGGGCTGCAAATGCGCCGCAGAAGTCGGGCCTATGGGAGTAATTCCGGCCTGCTCCACCTCTGCTGACCACTGAGGCTTTTGATCCAGAATCTGCACCACACGCCCCGTAACCATGGCTGTGAAGAAGGCAGAAACCGGCCGGATCACGGCCATGAAAGGATCCAGAAGCGCCCAGGTTACGGCAATGGAATCCACCCCCGTTTCCGGCGTTGAAATGAGAAAGGCTGCGGTAGGTCCCTTGCCAGCGCCCTGCCGCCGGAGTCCGGCAGCTGTGGGCAATACCCCGCAGCTGCAAAGGGGCATGGGGGCTCCGATCAGGGCGGCTTTAAAGACGCCGGAAAAGGACGAGCCTCCAAGGTGCTTCGCCACAAGGGTATCGGGTAAAAAAGCCTTAAGCAGACCGGCTACCAAAAAGCCGAAAAGCATGTACGGTGCTGAAGCCACAAGAACACCCCAGCTTGCCATGATCATTGCCGCGATCCAGTCCATATGTTTTTCTTTTTCTCCGGAAAAGGTCCGTGTGGAGCGGGTGTCCCCGCAAAGCCTCGCTTGAACATATGAAAAACCATTCACATGTTCAAGGAAAAAAAATCCACTCCGCAAAAAAACGGAAGAAGCATATCTGAAAAAAACCTTCCCATCCCCTCACTTTTACTCAGAAACGTGCGCTTCAGCCTGTTTGAGAAGCCCCACGATATGCCCGTCGTCCAGGCTGTACACCACATTTTTGCCTTCTTTGCGGAATTTAACGATCCGGGCCGCCCGCAGTACCCGCAACTGGTGAGAAACGGCGGAAGAACTCATGTCCAGAAGCTCCGCCAGGTGACAGACACAAAACTCGGACAGCCCCAGGGCCTCAAGAATACGGACCCGGCCAGGGTCTCCCATGGCCTTGAACAGCTCCGCCATCCGCATCCGGGTTTCATCCGAAACCATCTGCGAGGCCACCTTGCGCACGCGATCCCCATGGGCACAGGCTTCTTTGCAAAACTCTTCTCCGGATTCTTCCACAGGACCTCCGTAATCTTCTGAAGCAATTGGTCTTGGGATGCACACTTACCACAAACAGGGGCTCAGCGTCACGGGCAAGGGTCTCGCTTTTAAAAAAAACATTTTTTTATAAAAAACCCTCATATTGTGATAAAAAATCTGCGGTTGCGCGACACAAAGCGCCACAGCATCATCGCCTTGTCGCCTTTGTATCTGTTCAAGTGACCGCATATGGCCTATATTTTCCCAGCCAGGAAAAATCCTTCCAGGCCCTTGACGCGACTCCCGGATCCCGCCTGGATCCACCAGACACCGGAGGCCTTTGTTCCCGTGGAAATTCATTGCCCAGTCTGCCAAAAAAAATATGGCCTTTCGCCAGACAGCCTCGCCAGACTCACCACAGCCAGAGAGGTTCCCTGTCCCGCCTGTGGCGGCGGCATCCCCCTGCAGCCGGGTCCCCTTTCTCCCATGAGCAAAGAAAAACTGATCAAAGAAGCAGGCGCCCTCCCGCCCATGCCCGAAATTCTCATCCGGGCACGGGCCATTGTGGAATCGCCCTATGCCGATGTCCGGGATCTCGCAGAAGTTCTGGAAAAGGATCAGGCCATGACCACAAGGCTTTTAAAGCTGGCCAACTCCGCCTACTACGGCCTCCGCCATCCTGCGGAATCCGCCCACAAGGCCTGCCTGGTTCTGGGAGAACAGACCCTTTTGCAGATGATCACCCTGGTCAGCACGTCCAAACTCTTCTCCCACAGCCTGGAAGGCTATGATCTGGATGCGGCCACCATTTTTTCCCACGCCCTCTTTGTAGCCATTGTTTCCAAAAAAATCTGCGGCCTGCGCTTCAGAGAATTCGAATCCAGCGCCTTTTCCGCAGGGCTTCTCCATGATGCGGGCATGCTGATCCTCGATTCCCACATCCGGAAGAGAAAAGACGCCTACCAGAGCCTGCGCTCCCAGGGCTTTTCCCAGCATGGGGCGGAAAAAGCCCTCTTGGGTTTTGACCATGCGGAAATCGGACACGACTTCTGCATCAACTGGAAAGTACCTGAGGACCAGGCCCTTGCCATACACTGGCACCATGAACCGGAAAAAGGCCGGGGCAAAGCCCTGGCCCATGTTCTCCATGCCGCAGATATTCTCTCCTGGCAGGATCCGGATCGCCTTCCCAGCGAGGACATCCGGCCCGAAAGTTTTGCCCGAATCGCCCTTTCCGATGAAGAACTGCATACCCTCCGCACCGATGCCTGGCAGGACGTGGCCCAGATTGTGGCGGATATCCTCATCCCCTGACTCCGGAAAACGCCATGCCCAGATGCTTTCTCATCGCAGCCATGACCCTCTGCGGCCATATCGGCCCCAGCCCCTTTTCAAGCCCGGAGGACAGACAGCATCTGGAAACCTGGCGGGATCAAACCGACGCAAGCCTCATGGGCGCAGGCACCCTACGGGACGCAGACCCGGAGATGCGCGGCTCCCATGGTGTGCTGCGGGAAAATCGTATCCGGGCCTTTGTTTCTGCTTCCGGTCGCATCCCCCTTGAAAAGCGCCGCATCTTTCTGCACGGCCCGCCGCCCCTTTTTTTCACCCCTTCCCATGTGGCAAAAAGCCTTGCCTTAACCCTCGGCCAGCGCGGTGGGGTGCATCCCGTTCCCTCTCTTCAGGATAAAAGCCTCGATCTGAAGGCCGTACTCGCCGTCCTGAAAACCCAGGGCACGGCCTCCCTTCTTCTGGAGGGCGGCGGCGGTCTCAATTATCAGGCCCTGAAACAGGGCATTGTGGATGAACTTCTGCTCACCCTCTGCCCGAAAATTCTCGGCTCTTCCAACGCGGTTCCCCTGGTCCACGGCCCTTGCGGACTGAAGGAAACAGGCCCCTGGCATCTTCTCGACTACCGCATCGGAAACTCCGGTGAAGTCTTTCTTCACTATACGCGCACAGCTGACGGCTAAGGTTGTACATAAAAAACCCCCTTCCACGTCCAACCCGAAAGGATTTTCCATGTCAGAGCCCCTTGCCATCCTCTTTTCCGGCGGCAGCGATTCCCTGGCCCTCTACGCCATGGCCCTTTCCGGCAGCCACAGGGACATTCCCAAAGCTTCCGCAGTGCACCTTGTCACCCTGCTCAACGGTATGTCCCGCTTTCCCCATTTCACGGAAAACCGTTTTCAGACGGCCCGCGAACTGCTCGAAAAACAAAGCCCCGTCCCCCTGCCCTCCAATGTCCGTGTGGAGCTGGACTGCGGCCGCCTCTTCCAGGAACTCTGGCTGAACCGCTACGAAAGCCTGATGCCCCGCTACCGGGGCAAAAACCTCGTATGTGTAGCCTGCAAGCTCGCCATGCATACCCGAACCCTCCTCTACTGCCTGGAACATGCGATCCCGCAAATGGTGGCAGGCTACACCCTCAAGCAGTCCTTCTATCCGGAACAGACCCCGGCCTTCATGGAACGTATGCAGGCTTTCAGCGAAAACTTTGGCGTAAAAACCGCCTTTCCCGTGTATGAGGACTTCTCGGACACCGCCATTTCAAGGCATTTTCTCGAAGACCAGGGCCTGCCTTCCAGTGGCGGCGGTGAGCGCAAATGCCTTTTTTCCCAGACCTGCACAACGGCCACAGAAGAGGATACGGGAAAATATCTGGATGATCTTCTTCCCCTTGTGTCGGACTACATCCGGAAACGGCGGGAAGGCGATGTGGCGGGAGCAGCACGGGTATTTTCCGGGATGGATGCGGAAAAGGGGTAACTCCTTTTCTCGGAATGTCAGAACCCAAGGAAATCGAAACCATGCAAGACGATCACAAAAAGGGTGAAATCGTTGTGTACCAGTCCGAGGACGGGCGCATCAAACTGGACGTGCGTCTCGAACGGGAAACCTTGTGGATGACCCAGGCAGACATGGCGCAGCTTTTTCAATGCTCTACAGACAATATTTCCCTGCATCTGAAAAACATCTTCGTGGAGGGAGAGCTTGACCCGGTTTCAACTACCGAGGATTTCTCGGTGGTTCGCCAGGAGGGGGCAAGACAGGTTTCACGCAAGCTGACCCACTACAATCTGGATGTTGTCATTGCAGCTGGTTACCGTGTCAAAAGTCTGATCGCCACCCGCTTCCGCATCTGGGCCACCCAGCGGCTCAAGGAGTATATGGTCAAGGGCTTCATCATGGATGATGAACGGCTGAAGAATCCTCCGGTAAAGGGATCGGCCCTGCCAGACTACTTTGACGAGATGCTGGAACGCATTCGTGACATACGGGCCAGCGAACGGCGCATGTACCTGCGGGTACGGGAAATCTTCGCCATGGCGGCGGACTATGAACCCAGCTGGGGCGAGACCACCAAATTCTTCAGCATCATCCAGAACAAGCTGCATTTTGCCGTCACCGGCATGACCGCCGCCGAACTCATCCACTCCCGCGCCGATCACCTGTTGCCCAACATGGGCCTTTCCACCTGGAGAGGGGATGAGGTGCGAAAAACCGATGTCAGGACAGCCAAAAACTATCTGAATGAAAACGAGATTGAGGAACTGAACCGTATCGTCACCATGTGGCTGGATTTTGCCGAGGATCAGGCCAAGCGCCGCAAACAGGTATTCATGAAAGATTGGGAACAGAAACTGGATGACTTCCTGCGGTTTAATGAGCGCCAGGTTCTCCCCAATGCCGGGAAGGTAAGCAAGAAAACGGCGGAAGACCATGCCAGGGATGAATACGAAAAATTTGAAGTCCGGCGCAGAGAATACAAAGAAGCGCTGGGGGCTGTCGATTATGTGAAACAACTGGAGGAAGCGGCCAAGCAACTTCCCGTAAAAAAG